>Ga0209725_1000327_pt1 | contig 29102 bp, 24 predicted proteins | sample I18A1metaG_FD_184145 | JGI IMG/M metagenome (GOLD analysis project Ga0209725, IMG submission 184145) | Lake sediment bacterial and archeal communities from Gulf of Boni, Indonesia to study Microbial Dark Matter (Phase II) - ​I18A1 metaG... | ecosystem: Environmental > Aquatic > Freshwater > Lake...
GATGTACGGATTCGCCCTCTATCAGGGCGGCGTGGTTCCAGGAAGAGAAATCCGTGTGGTAAGGATCCCTGACTGGGACGTAGAAGCCTGTGGCGGAACACACGTGAAGAACACAGGAGAGATCGGCCTCATCAAGGTCCTCAAGACCGAACGCGTGCAAGACGGCGTTGAACGGATCATATTCGCGGCCGGGTTGGCTGCGCTGACGGCTATCCAAGACAGAGAGGCCATACTGGCAAGGAGTGCCTCAGCTCTTGAAGCCCCGCTCGAGAAAGTGGACGAGTATGCAAAGTCCATCGCTGAAGAGAGAGACCGACTGAGCAAGAGACTTCAAGACATCCGGAACGAGTTCGCCCTTGTTGAATCGAGGGAACTTCTGACGGGGGCCCAGAAGATCGGAAAGATCAAGCTCGCGACCGCCCTGAAGAACATAGGCGAAGAAGAGGACATTGTAGCATTGTCAAATCAAGTCGTGCAGGCTGATCCAAGTGCGGTCCTGATAGTGGCTCTAGTCAAAGACAGTGCCCGAATCTTTGTGGCCGCCGGGAAGAAGGCGGTCGAGGCAGGAGTGCACGCGGGCAAGGTGGCTGGAGAGTTAGCCAAGCTCGTCGGCGGGGGAGGCGGTGGAAAAGAGTACTTCGGTCAGGGAGGAGGAACCAAACTCGAAAATGCCAGGGCCGTGCTCGCCAACGCAAGGAAGGTTATCCAATCACAACTGAAGAAGTGACAAACAGTGGTTATTGACTGGAAAGCGATTCAGGACAAGTGGCAAAGGGAGTGGGAGCGGGCGAGGATCTTCGAAGCCGACCCCGATCCGTCGAAGAAGAAGTTCTTCATCACAGTCGCGTACCCCTACCCCAACTCGCCCCAGCATATAGGGCACGCCAGAACCTACACGCTGACGGACGTTCATGCTAGATACTTGCGAATGAGAGGCTACAACGTCCTCTTTCCCATGGCTTTTCACTACACAGGGACACCGATCCTCGCGATGGCGGAGCGGATCGCGAAAGGTGATGAAGACCTTATCGACGATTTCCTCTCCATCTACCATGTGCCGAAAGAGAAGCTGAAAGATTTCACAGAGCCGATCGAGATAGCCCGCTATTTCCACGAGGAGTTAAAGCGCGGCATGAGAGAGATGGGCTTCTCCATCGACTGGCGGAGAGAATTCACAACCATAGACCCAACGTACAGTCGCTTCATCGAGTGGCAATTTCAGATACTTCGCGAAAAAGGCCTGATTACAAAGGGAAGCCACCCGGTGGGCTGGTGTCCAGATGACGGCAACCCCGTCGGGCAGCATGACACGGTTGGCGATGTGGAGCCAGAGATCGGAAAGTATGTCCTGCTAAAGTTCAAGATGGGAAACACGTTCGTTCCTACCGCTACTCTTAGACCGGAAACGGTCTTCGGAGTGACCAACATCTGGGTCAAACCTGATGTTGTCCACGTCAAGGCGAGAGTTGACGGTGAAGACTGGATAATTAGCGAGCCGTGTCTACAGAAACTGCAATATCAGAACCGCAAGACTAGCATCATCGAACGCATTCAAGGATCGAAACTGATCGGGAAATCAGTTCTAAATCCCATGACGGGCTCGGCTGTGATTATCCTGCCGGCAGATTTTGTGGATCCGGACAGCGCAACCGGGGTCGTCATGTCTGTGCCGGCCCACGCCCCCTATGACTACCAGGCTCTTGTCGATCTTCAACGAAACCCAGAACCGTTGAAGCAATATGGGATTGATGCAGAAGTAGTTGCGAAACTTGCTCCTATTGGTGTGATCACCCTAGAAGGGTACTCAGACTTCCCGGCAGTCGATGTCGTGAAACGCGACGGAATATCAAAGCAGACTGATCCCAAGCTTGAGAAAGCCACCACAGAAGTCTACAGCAGAGAGTTCCATTCGGGACGTATGAGAAGCGACACCGGAACCTACACAGGCCTCTCCGTCTCCCAAGCGAGGGACAAAGTACGAGATGATCTGCTCGCAAAAGGAGGCGCCGACCTGATGTATGAAATCATAAACAGGCCGGTCACATGCAGGTGCGGTGCGCAATGCGTCGTAAAGATGTTCGAGAATCAGTGGTTCATCAACTACGGCGACGAGTCATGGAAAGTGCTGGCTCGTGAATGTCTCAAGTCTATGAGTATCTTGCCCGACGACTTCCGGGCGGAGATCGACTATGCGATTGGATGGCTCAGAGAGAAGGCATGCGCAAGGAAATTGGGGCTAGGGACCCGACTGCCATGGGACCCGGATTGGATCATCGAGAGCCTTTCCGACTCTGTAATATACATGGCCTACTACACGCTCGCCAAATACATCAACAGACTGAAGCTGAACCCCGAGCAACTCCCAGACGCGGTCCTTGATTACCTGTTGCTTGGGCAAGGAGACCCAGGCCAGCTTGCACACACTGCTGGCCTAGAGAGTTCGAAGCTGAAAGAGATCCGGGACGAATTCGCGTACTTCTACCCGGTTGACTCTAGGCACTCGGGCAGAGACCTGATACCGAATCATTTGACATTCTACATCTTCAACCACGCTGCAATATTTCCGAGGGAGAAGTGGCCTCGCCAGATCGTAACAAACGGAAGCGTCCTCATGGAGCACGCGAAGATGTCCAAGTCCTTCGGGAACATAATCCCGCTCCGTGATGCAATCAGCCAGTACGGAGCGGACGCTGTCAGACTCTCGACCGTCTCAGCCGCGGAGCTGATTCAGGATGTTGAGTTCAGCCATCAAGCTGCTGAATCACTTCGGGAGAGAATCGAACGAATGCATAGCTTTGCTCAGTCAGTGCTAGAAGCGAGCCGATCGCCCGGAGGTTCCGGTGCTGAGCATGGGAACGAGGAGAAGTGGATGATGAGCAGGCTCCAGAACTGCATCCGCAATGCCACACTCGCGATGGAAAAGTTGCGCGTACGCGAGGCTGTTCATCATGCACTCTTCGAGCTGGACCAGGACATCTCATGGTACACCAGGAGAGCCGTAGCCCGATCCGGCGTCAACGCTGAGCTCATGAAAAATGTGCTTGATGCGCGGGTCCGGCTGATGGCTCCAATCACTCCATTCATGTCAGAAACCGTGTGGAGCATGATGGGGAAGCAGGGGTTCGTCTCGACTGCGAGCTGGCCGGAGCCTGATATGACCATGATTGACGAGGGAGCCGAAGAGATCGAAAGGCTTGTCCAGACAACCTTTGAGGACATAGCCGACATTCTGAAGTTGACAGGAATGAGCCCTAGCAAGCTGTACCTGTACACGGCGGCGGAGTGGAAATGGCTGCTCTATCTGAAAGCCCTGGAGATCGCCTCCAAGGGTTCGCTCACGGTTCCGGACCTGATGAAAGCCGCGTCAGCCGATCTCATACTCAAGGAGAGGATGAAGGAGATATCGAAACTCGCGCCGAAACTCGTGAAGGACATCCAATCGTCTCCTCCAGATATGCTAGAGAAGAGGCGCGGGCTCGGAAGGATCAACGAGCGAGACGCGTTTGAAGACGCGGTAGCCTTCTTCGGTAAGGAGTTCAGATGCACAGTCACCGTCTTCGACGAATCTGACGACAAGAAATACGATCCAAAGGGGAGAGCCCATCTGGCTCAACCCTTCCGGCCCGCGATCTACGCGGAATAGAGTTTCAGGGACATAGTCTTCGACGCAGAAGAAAGTAGATATGGTCAGGGCTTAATCTGGACGTAGCGGGCCCGTAGCTCAGTCTGGACAGCGCCCGTAGATTGGAAGGTGAGGCGTCCAAAGCATCGGCCCTCTAAGTCCCCAAGAGGCGACGAAAGCCGGGGGTCGTGGGTTCAAATCCCACCGGGCCCGCACCTATTCAGGTCTTTAAGTAGGATTCCGTAAATAGCGCCTGTGTGGAAGCGGCAGCGGTCGAGCCATTGAGCGAGTTCTTCGATGCGATTAGGTCGCCTGTCACCCGGGACCGTTAGGAGAAGCGGCTCGATCTGTTCTTCAGAGGCGTCGGAATCAGGGGGAGCGACCCGAAGGAAAGGGCCAAGAAGTTCGCAAAGATGGCGAAAGCTGACAGCCAGTGGGCCGCTCAGACGATCAACGAGTACATGAGGAAGCAGAAGGAGCGGGCTGAAAGGAAGGAAATCGCAGAGGCGACGGTCCCGAACTACTTCAAACCGGTCAAGCTGTTCTGCGAGATGAACGACATAATCCTGAACTGGAAGAAGATCTCGAAGCGCATACCCAGAGGAAGGAGTTTCGGCCAGGACCGAGCCCCGAGCATCGACGAGATCAAGCAAATTCTCGAGTATCCGGACAGGAGGATCAAGTCTGTGGTTCTGACGATGCAGTCGTCGGGAATGAGAGTGGGCGCCTTCGATTGTCTAAACTGGGGTCACCTCGAGAAAATTGAGAAAGATGATAAGCTTGTCGCTGCCAAGATCAAGGTGTATGCTGGCACACCAGACCAATACTACAGCTTCATCACCCCCGAATGCTATCGGACGCTCGAGGACTATGTCAGGTTCAGGAAGATCCAGGGTCAGGGAATCAATACAGATTCTCCCCTGATTCGAGATCTCTTCTACCCTGATAAGCTGGGCAAGGGGGAACACCACATTCCCAGACGTCTGAGGACCAAAGGAGTGAAGCGGCTTATGGAAGATGCGCTCAAAGGAACTGGGATTCGGAGACCCCTTGAGGCCGGGAAAAAGAGGCACGAGTTCCAGACCGACCACGGGTTCCGCAAGTTCTTCAAAAGCATCTGCGAGAGGACCATGAAGTCTCTGCATATCGAACTCCTCATGGGCCACGACGTTGGCTTGGCGGAGAACTATTACCGGCCATCGGAAAAGGACCTGTTGGACGAATACCTGAAAGCCGTCCCTGAGCTGACGATCCTTGAAACTCTGAGTTCCTCGAAGGTCGAGTCGATTGATGAACTTAGGCGAAAGGTAGATCGCCTTGAGGAGTCAAGCAAGAGATTCAATATGGAGAAGGCCAAACTTGAAAAGCGACTAGAAGTCATTGAGAATCTAGCTCGTAACAGCCTCGCGTTGGCACGTCAGAGACGCTGAAACTCAGATCGGTATCTGCTTTCGGAGACTCGTTTAGTCTTCTCAATTCATACGTACTATGCCAAATTCATCAGTCTATCCAGAACCCGGTTTCGAAGGAGACACCGTCTCTGTGTGGTCTCATAGAGAAGACAACAAGCGGAATCTTGACAACGCCTCGTTCAGCCTTCAGGCGAGCTATCTCTTGTTCAAGCCCTGAGCGCTGTTGCTGTATGCTAGAGTGAGGATTCACCATGAAAGTTACCCAGATAATACCAGATTTTATCGTTCTTTGGGCATCGTTGTCGCTTGCCTTGGCTTCTCGAATTGCGCTGAGTATCGCTTTGTCTAGCGCAAGGACATCACCCCTTGACAGGTTAGAAATCAGATCGGCAAGCCTGCGCGATTGAAGGCGTGCCAGTCGATTCTCAGCCCTGCTTCTTCCTGGTTCATCCACAGCATTGATGATGATTTCCTCAACTAATCCTTTTACAGACTTTGGCATGTCCTTCATCTTACTTCTGCGAACCCGATCTCTTTCTGCTATCATGGTTTCGAATGATGCAGATTCTAAGAATCTCTCAGGGTCCCGTGTTAATGCTCGAAGGAGCCGAGTTCTGCTCCATTCTGAGCGAGGAGAGTTCCCCAATGCGATGAGCGATCTATCCACGAGGAACCTTCCGATCGTTCCATCCTCAATCTCTTGGGGTGGCGAGATCTTTCCCTTGTCACTCACTAGGGTATCATGCCAACCGTCTAATGAGGTAGGCCATATCGAAGTTGCGAAGATCATCCAGGGCAACTTCGTATACGCAAATAGCCTCTTATCGTTCCCCGCCAAGGTCGCGTCGACAGCGCGAAGTGTGTACCACTGAAAATTCGGTGAAATCTCTCCCCCATCCTTAACGTAGTCCAAGAAAAGCATATGGTTCTCATAGGGATCTACTCTGTCGATTGTTCCAAGGAGGAAACTCCGCCAGAGATTTTCCGCCTTCTCTGCATGCTTAGCCAGCTGAGGTTCTTCCTTTTGGAGGTCGTCAAAACCAAGTTTCAAGGTTCTCCAACTAAGAGACACAACGAAAGACTTCAGACGTTCATCATATTCGAATGATCGGACTCCCTTTTCGTGGAATGGCAGGAAGAATTCGTCTGCAAAGTAAGTCTCTAGTTTCGAGAATCGGGTTTCGCATTCTCTGCAAAGGAGAGGCATCGTTGGGAAATCTTGGACGCGGATCCTTGGTTCCTTGGCCTGGATCATGGACCCGGTGGCGGAAGTCTTCTTGAGCCATTTGCCAACAAACTTGGGCATCAAATGGCTTGCCTGCAACTCTCTTTGACGCCCACACAACGAACAAACCATTGCGGGCATACGCGTAGGGTCACTCTTGCTCGCTTAATGACCTTGCACATCAAAAAGGACGTGGGTTGCTATGATCGCAGCCCCAACCTCATTCACACCCTTCGGCCTTCCGCCGCCTGTGGCCTTATCTTCGAGTAAGCCTTCGACAGCCAGTGTCTGCCTTCTGTCTCTTTAATTCAACTTCGTTTATCTCTGTCCTGGATGCTCGATTCCGCACTCGCTTCCGCTCGCAGTTCCGACACCGCCGCTCCCTCTGTCACACCATCGCACCACCTGCGCCTACCAGAGCAAGGGTGTGACCTACTCCAAGTGACTGAGGTCGAGGTTGAACCAGGCGAGGGAAGGTGGATTAGCCTTGCCATCCGGTTCGAATGGCTCGACTCTTCCAGCCTAGCGTGGTGTCCTCTTCAACCTGGACCGCGTTCCGTAGCGTGTACTCCTTCGGCCCATTACCATTGTTCAACAATTGAGATGTGGTATAGCGCTGAAAGGAATTGCAGTCTAGCTCGACATGCTCCGCCACCTCGTTGCGGGTGTTCACGATTGTGAGCAAGACAGACCCAATGCGATGAGACAGTGCGTAGTTGACTTCAGCAAGGACATCCTTCCTGTAGAGAGTCCTAGCCACGGCCCAGCAGTGCCTCCCCTCTTCGTCAAACCTTTGATCAGAGGGGACGAAATGGAAAGTCTTGACCGATACGACGTGGTTTACGACTCCGTAGGCCTCCACCAGCCGCTCGGGAGGGTCGTCAGCAAGCATCACGTCAGTGAACGTCACGATGTCCGGCTCGTCGTGGCCCCATCCTACCCAGACACCGAACCCGAGGTCTTTCCAGACGTTCGCTATCCTCTGCTGCCACACGTTACCCCTGGCTAATCCGTCGTACCCTCGAGGCTTCTTCGGATCGTAGGACAATCGAACTTAGCCTTCTTTCTCAGGATCAGTCAAAGTCAAGGACACACTTGGCACGTTTGACACGCTTGCAGCCGCTGGCCTGCTTCCCTGAGGAGAGTGACCGACAGTGATAGGAAGCGTGTCAAGCGTGACACCGTGTCTTTGTGGCAGATAGCCATATCCAGTTGTCCCGCTTTATACGAAGAGACGAAGTCCAGAAGGAGTTTCTCTAACTTCTCCGGCTCGAAGAATATGGGCCTGTAAGTGCGGTTCCCCGCCTTGATCGTGGGTCTTCCCTTATCCCTCATCAGCTGCATCGAGTGGATGACGCTCCTGACTTCTCTGGCGCTCCACTTCAGATCCTCAGCTATAGAGGATGTCTGCAGCGGTATCACGACCTCGAGCTCCTCGCTAGTCTTCCCGACCTTGGCTTTCTCCCTCGTCTGACCAACGTAGTGAGAACCCCCGTGGACGCCAGTCAGGTTTTCCGACAGCCTGTCCCAGATGAAGTTCACGATCACCCCGTCCCTGCTCTGCGACTTCACCTCCCGCCTCTTCATTTCGAGGCCCAGCAGTATGTCCCTGAGCTTGTTGACCATGACAGGAGCGAGCCTTTCGGTAGTTTCTTGACACGACGCGTGAGAAAGATCGCGATGTCGATTTCGGACAACTTGTCCGCGTAGCCTCTTGCCGCTCCGCCGAGGAGAACGACGCCAACCACTTCCTTGAGTTCTGAGAGAACTGACTTGGTCTAGGGCTCCGCTACCATCCTGTGCTCTTCTGCTAGGTTCTCGCGGGCGCCACTTAGGTCTTGGAATGGGTGCATGGGCATAAGGTGTCATCAGTCGAATCGAGATATTAGCCATGAGTCGGTTTGTGCGCGTGGCTCTCTTGGTGCAGACATCCGGGCTGGAACTTTGACGTGAGCAGAATCCTCTCTTCTTTGCGAATGAGCTTCCCTACCCCTCGGAGCATCTGCGGATGTTTCGCGGACTCTCGGCGTAGTCTTTGTCCGCCTCGGATTTCGTTGGTTCAAAAGGTGAAATGTCACCTAACCGGGCCCGCCAAGCTATCTAGGATGATTTTGCCGCTTCGGCGTGCACACAAAGGGGCAAATCCCAGCCGCTCCATAAAAATGAGCTGTATCGCCGCTCCGCTTGGTGCCCTCTTGTCTTGCCTTGTTCGGGGCGCGCAGCGACACAATCTTGGGTATCCTACACCCTTGCTTTGCGCACGGATGACTGCACGAATCTATGTAGAATCAGCTTCACCCGGCCGGCCCTGATAGCCCTTGACTCGTCGATCCCCATGATTCGTCGGTCTGCGAGTGTGTGAAAGGGCTCTGGACAGCGCATACGGCGTCTCAAATGCATAGTCGGAAGACAGGCAGACGGAGTCATGAGAGACGATTCGAACGCTTGAACTTCGCTCGCAGGAGACCGAACAGTACGCGGTCCCAATACCGGCCTTTGCGGTAGACATCCTCGCGAGCGACGCCCTCTCGCTTGAAGCCCAGTCTTTCGTGCATACGTAGTGAGCGGTCGTTGTATGCGAATGCGCTCGAACTGACCCAATGAAGGTTCAACGTATCGAACCCATAGGCCAGAGGTAGGCGCGCAGCCTCAGTACCATATCCCTTACCCCAGGAACGCCTATCCCCAAGGAAGATGCCGAAAGTGGCCTTCTGGTCCGCCGGGTGAATACCCTCGAGCGAACAGATGCCGAGGAGTCTGCCAGATTTGCGATCGGTGATGGCGAAATGTACGCTATCCTGCTGCTTCCGGATCCGCTCGAACCACTCCTGTTCGTTCTTGAGCGGGATGGGCAGGTACACGAGTAGTTGCTGGGTAACCTCAGGGTCATTAATCCACTTGTGGAGTAGGGGCAAGTCGCTCTCCTCCACTGCCCGTAACGTAACGAGTTTTCCCCTGAGCATGGTAAGCAAGTCCCGCAGCGCGGAGTTAAAGCGTACAGCTTTCTAAGGGTGGCTGACACCTCTCTCTGGGCGGCCGCCACCCGTGAAACGTCTTATCTTGAGCTGTTTAGGGCTTGAACCCCTCTTAGTCTGTCAGGCGCTAGCCAGTAGTTGACGCAGGATTGTGCTCGTTTGCAATGCGGCCCAGCATCGCATTCTATGTAGTATCCTTAGCACCTGAGGGGTACCCCCCTAGGGGGAGTCCTGAGGAAGGCGAAGCTTAGGGCCCCCTCAGACTCTGCACCTTGGATTCTGACGGCAAGTTCGTATGGATCGACTCGGAATCTGGCGGAAGATCTAGAGGTAGTCTTTGAGCACAACAGAGCCTTAAGACAGGTTCATTGAGGAAGTCTTCCGCTTTTCCGCGGCAATCTGAGGATTCATGATTACATTGGAACGAGCGGCTTTCTTGCCATCCCCCAAACGCGAGAGCGGATGGGCTTCCAATTCATTGCGAGCCCTAGTTTCAACTCCCAGTAATCTACTCTCGTGTGTGTGCTGGTGATCACCATCTTTTCGAATCTTCCAGCTCTAGGGGACAGCCTGCTCCGCAAACTGAAAGCTCAGCGCAGCCCTCGCAGTTCTTGGGTGCGTACGCGCGGGTCCTCAATTGCTTTGAGAGTGGATGGTTCCAGATCTCATCCCACTCTCTTTCTAGGAATTTCCCCAGACTCTGGAAGTAGCTTTGGCATGGGTAGACGTCGCCTGAGGGGCCGATACACATATTCATGCCGCTGGCTGTGCAGCTTTTCACTCCGAGGCCGAGGTTGACTGGGTTGATTTCGCAGTAACGCGTAGGCGTATACCAGAGAAAACTCATGCTCAGATGCGAGGCTTTCTCCTGCACTCTTGAGAGAAGGCCCTTCAACTCTTCTGGTTGTAACGCGTGTTTTTGGGCGAAAGAGGTTCCTTTGCCCGAGTGTATTAGGCCGTTGCAGCCGAAGCCCTTCACACCCATACCATGCAGTAGATCAAGCGTTTCTAGAAAGCTTGCAGCGTTGAGCTTAGTCAGCGTTGTATTGGTTGTTGTGTAGATTGATGTCGGGATCAGGTTCTTGATTCCTTCAATCGTCTCCTGCCAGCTTCCTTCGGACCCAGTCATCTCGTCGTGGATCTTCGGATCATTCGACTCAAGTGTGACCTGCGCAAAGTCTAGACCGGACTTCTCAAGGGTGGCGACGAAGGCTTTGTCTTTGAGCTTCCGCCCATTGGTTACAAGGCCTGTGACGATTCCGATCTTCTGCGCGTACAGAATCAAGTCGGGCAGGTCTTCACGTAGCGTGGGCTCCCCTCCTGTAAATGTAGCGATGAAGATGCCCAGCTTCTTCATCCTGTCCAGTACGCGCTTCCAACTCTCGGTGTGCATCTCCTCAGTCTCATGTGGCCCTCCGGTGTAACAGTGCAGACAACTGTTCTGGCAGCGGAACGTCAGAGCCAAGTCCATTCTGATCGGGGCCGAGAGCTCCTGAGTGAAAGGCTCAACCCTCTCGACGCCCAAGTACGAAATCGGGCAGACCTCTTCGGTCTGCGCTAGCGTGCTGATCGTGTAGATCAGCTTCTCATGGTCTCTTCTCGCGGTCTCCTCGCTGACCCTGTATGCGCTCCTTATCCGCTGGACAGCTTTCTGGGTCGGCATGCCTTGCATGAAGTAGTAGACATGAGCTGCCGCCGTCTCATTGAGGTATAGCAGGGTCTTCGCGTTTATCGCCAAGATGCCCTTCCTGTCGGCCTCGATGCGTAGCTGTAGTGCCATCCGCCTAAACTCGTCCCGTCCTCGATAGTGGTAGAGGCCTGGGGGAACGGTGCTTTTCCTCAACCAACCTGGGAGACGGATTCGTGAGGCACCTTTGGTTTTCATCCGACTCCGCCTCCACTGGCGCATGCACATGCACACGAGACGCATGCGCAGACGCAGGCGCATGATACACATGCGCACGCACAGCTCGCCCCATGATGGACGGGTTGCCTGGAAACCTCCTTGGGCGGTGGCGGCGCGGGCAGGATTGAGTTCGTAAACTTCTCAATGTTCACTACGAAATTGTTTGCAGTCTTCTCCAAGGAAGTCGCGATGTTGCCTGCAAACTCGGATCCTGGTATGTTTGGGGTTGGCTGTCCTTGGCTTGTGGATGGGTTGTAGGTGGGGTTGGGGTGGTATTGCGTGTACCCATACCAGAACCACCACCAGTATGGCAGCGGCCGGAAATCAAATCCTCTGAGCGTGGTTTCACTTCTCCCCCTGAAGTTCTCGTCCAGCATAAGCCACAGCAAGTTCTCATCGAACAACTTAGAAGCCAGATCGGGCGTTCCTGCTTTCTCAACCTGCTCCCAAGCCGTCTCAACGGTCTTCCTGTAGAACGTGATCGTGTCTGCTCTGCAGTATCCTCTCAGGCTATTCTCAACTGCGGATCGAAGCCGCATGAACGTATCCGCAAGCGCTTTCTCATCCAGCATTCCATCAGGTTTGATCGCGCGCAGGAAGTCTTCTTCGTAGTACCTGAGACCGGTTTCCGGGGCTCCCGCTGAAGCGTCCTGGAATCCCCCCGTGATCTGGAGCTTCAAGCTTGGTTGGGTTGAGCTCGCCCAGACAGCACGCTTTAGAAGTAGGCTGTAAAGCATCATAACGATGACTTTGGCCGGCGAAAGGCCGAGCAGGTACGATGCCTCTACCGCTGTGAGTCCTCTTCTGATGCCAAGAGTCTCCATCTGGATTATTGGGTTCACATAGTTTCGTCGCGCTGTACGCGTCAACCCAATAACTACAACGACGATGACGGCAAAAGCTGACAGGGAAGCTAGAATGCCTGCGATGGGTTGCCAGAAACCTCCGGTCGGCTTGGCTGTTTCATAGTGCTTTACGGAACCAGCGGGAAAGGAGATGCCGACTTGGAACCTCGTGTTAGGAGCGACATCTTTTCTCTCCCAGTAGACAACCAGCCTTCCCTCTTCGTTCGGGTCTGTGTAGATGTTGTCCCAATCCGGCGTGACTTTGATCTGCTCCTTTGAGACTCCTGTCGGAAGCACCACCAGAACCCGCAGATCACTGATCCCGACATTCCATGACGTCGGTACGAACTGCAGTCCCACGTTGCCGGGGTTCGTCTCATCCTTCCAGATCATGTGGCCGACATTGGTGGTGGCTGTGAACTCCGCGCTCTGTCCGTCTGTCAACGGCTCATGCAGGAACACTTTGACCTTGTAGTCTGTTCCCTGAGTTGCATCCTCGATCGTCAGCGGATGTCCGTCTGCATCGAATGCCTCGCCTATCTTGAAATCTCCGACCGGCTGATCGAACAACACATATCTAATACCGCCTTGATCGGAGACAATTCTCAAGGTATACTGCAGGTCAATCATTCCGTCATTGTTGATCCAGATCCTGACCCACTGCTTCTCCAGATGATACTGAATCTCTGCGGCCCAAACGTTCTGCTGGGAAGAACAGGCTAGGAACAGCGTCAACACCAAGAAAGCTGGAAGAAGAGCGAGAATCTGTTGGTGCTTCACCATTTAGGCTCCTCTGTGACTTCGAACTCATTGCCGCAATAGGGACACTTGATCGAAGGAACTCCCAGCTTCACCTGCATCTTAGAGGGATCCAAGCCAGCTCCACAGTTAGGACATTTTACGGAGTCAACCTTGAGGCTCCCAGGCGTCTGGATCTCATATTTGATTGAAGGTTGACGCACCCCTGCTCTCCATGTTAGCATGGCGATTCCAAGGCCAGCCGCGGTTAGGATTGCTCCCACGAGAAGCCGCGAGATCGCGTACGCCGAGGCTAGGAGGAATATGACGCCTAGGAAAATGAGAACCGCGGATGCAAGATATCCGAGCACCTTTGCGAAGCCCAAGTGACTCGCCTATCAAGATGAACGTGACTAAGTCACGGAGGAGCTTGATAAGGTGACACGTTGATTGCGTACTTGAGCAACAATCCCGGCTTGAAGGGAGTCTGGAACTCATGACTCTTCTTCCGAAATCATTCGGGCGCCCCAAGAAGATTTGTGATCCATGGAGTGGAGCAAAGGGGCCTTGCTATGCTCACAGCAATCCCAATATGCAAGAACTCTCGCTGAGTTCAGAGATGAGTCGGTGAATTTTGGAAATTCATGACGATTACATTCTAGAAGTGTCGGGCCTCAATGTGAAGGTCCAAGACCAGGCGATTCTAGAGGACATTGGTTTCAGAGTCAAGCGCGGTACAACTCTGGCAATAGTCGGACCAAACGGTGCAGGCAAGACTATGCTCTTTAGGGCATTGCTCAATCTGGTGCCGTACACGGGGAAGATCAAGTGGGCAAATGGGGTGAAGATAGGCTACGTCCCCCAGAAGCTGTCCGCGGGTGATGTGCCGATTTCCGTTAGGGAATTTTTGTCATTCAAGAACGTTTCAGATTTCGAGAAGTGTCTTCGAGCGGTCGGTCTGGATGATAAGACGATCTCGGATAAGGTGCTGGGCGTCTTGTCGGGAGGTCAGCTGCAGAGAGTCCTGATTGCCTGGGCAATAATCGATGGGCCGAACGTTCTGTTGTTCGACGAGCCCACTACTGGCGTTGACCTGGATAGTGAAGAGGCGATCTACGAGATGCTGAACACCCTCGAGAGGGAGCACGGAATAACTGTCCTTCTGATATCTCACGACGTACATATCATCAGAGACTATTCGGAACACATGCTGGCTCTGAACAAGAGGGTGATTTGCTTCGCGGAATCAGAAGAGATAACCAAACCTTCTGTTCTTCACGCAATCTACGGCACCGGGACGGCGTTGAGGAGACGGAAAGACAGAAGGTGATGCCCATGGTCGATATCTCATTGTTTAGCTTGACGATTGGCGTCTTCGTGGGTCTGTCAGCTGGCTACCTAGGGTCGCTAATGGTACTGAAAAGAATGGCGCTCGTCGGCGACGCTTTATCACACGTCGCTCTACCGGGTCTTGCGCTGGGCATTCTGTTCAACTTCAGCCCGTTCATAGGGGCGTTCGCGTTTCTGTTTGGGTGCGCCCTGATAGTGTGGCATGTCGAAAGAATCACGAAGCTGTCCGTTGAAACAATCATAGGCGCCATGTTCACGTTAGCGTTAGCAATCGGCATACTGATCATTCCGGAGCCCGATCTGCTTGAGGCTCTCTTCGGTGATATTACCAAAGTCACCTTTTTGGACACGATAATAGCGGTGGTCGTTGCCGTCTTGGCAATCCTCTCGACAAGGCTGATCTACAAGAAGATGATCCTAGGGATGATTTCGGAGGAGCTCGCGATATCAAGCGGCATCAATGTCGCTAGAATGAATCTCGTCTATCTTCTGCTTGTCTCGCTGGTAGTGGCCATAGGTATCAAGATCGCGGGAAGCTTACTGGTCGGTTTTCTTGTGATTGTGCCGGCTGCAACTGCGAAGAACACGAGTTCAAGCCTGTTTAGATACGCCACGTTGAGCTCTGCCTTTGGTGCGGTTAGTTCTTCTGCGGGGGTGCTGTTATCGAGTTATCTGATTCTGCCATCGGGACCATTGGTGGTACTGTCAGGCATCGCAATATTTGTCGCGTCTGTCGTAGTCAGATGGGCATCGACACGTCTTCGCCACTGATGCTGGACTCTATCCACGATTTCCGCCAGCGGCAGCATTGGGATCATGTATTGCGCTACTGGGTCTCGTGAAGCCGTCGGTGTTGGGATGTTGCATCATCATGTGTTCTACTAATTAGCGTCAGGATAATGCGATCAGCTTCGTAGATTGGTCGCGGTATCTTTATTTTGTTCGGCCAGGCTTTGCTCTTGGGAGGCTTTACAGTCACGCATTCTTCCTGCTCGAACTAGCTCAGCCGTATTTCTAGGTCTCGGGCGACCCGATTCAACCCCATGTTCGCCATAGTATTCCGAGCGGGCAAAGCTCTGTATCTTCCGGACATGTCTCTGACGACGATGTGGTCTGCCGAGAACCCATTTTCGATCAGACATTCGGCAATGAACCTGACTGTTTCCGAGTGAGTATTGCCCCGGAATGGATCATCGGTATTGCAGTTTGGCTTTATGACGATCTTGCTTTTCACTCCACGAACCAATGGTTTGAGTTGGTTCGGAAGATAGAGCATCCTTGCTTCAACGAGAAAAGTCGTACGGGCGCCATACTTCACCGAGTTGAATTGTTTTCCAACGTTTGACTTGAGGTAGCTTTGGCTTGTTGGTCAGTCGCTAGTGTCCCATGGATCAACGCTAAATATTCTTGCCCGTGGCAACTAGAGTGCTTAAGGTGCAAGAACCGTGGGCAAGACGATGAAACTAGAGTTCGAAAAAGGCGGAGTGTTCAACGCGGAGCTTTTGGAAGATGGCGCTCCGAAGACATGCGAAACCATCTGGAAACGATTACCCTTGGAGTTCGAGTTCTATCACAGCATAGTCTCAGGCCAAGCCTTGGTCACCTTGCCTAGAGATCTCACGGTAGAGCCGGAAAACCAGATGGTGGTCGGTATCCCATCTGGAGCAATATGCTTTCTCGTCAGGGATCCACCCAGACTGGTTCCCGACGAAATCTACATCGCTTACGGGATTTTCATTTCCAGAGGACTCACACTCAACAATTACCAGCCTGTCAATGTGTTTGCCCAGGTCAAGCAGAATTTGGACGAGCTAAGAGCGGTAGGACAACGCGTCTTGAAGAAAGGTGCTGAGAAGGTCGCCTTTAAGAAGAAGGAATAGCGAACAGCATCGGCACACCTGCATTGGAGAGTTGGTTGTTTCGGTACACTGAGTGGGAAGACCACAATGATTCACGTGGCTCTTGACGAGATCTCAAACCGAAGGCGTAGACAGGAGACCGGCGCCGTGTGTCGTGCCTGCCCCGGGCGACGTACAATGTCCCGTAGGCCTCCGGCTCCTTGAAGTAGTCAGAATACTTTCTTTGTGAGGAGAGTGGCTCATGCTCCGCTCTCGACCTCTGTAACCTTCCAGTCCTCAAGGGTAGACTTTCCGTATCAGCCTTACAACGCATTTCAGGTGCGCTGCTTGGGACCCCCGGTTCATGTGTAGATTGGAGCACCCGGCTCCCATCCTGGACTGCGCGATACGGCTGCAAATGGCCCCACCTCGCACAGAATTGATAAGATCGTTGCTTGAATCGTCTTGTAAGAAGTTACGATGAGCACATTTCAGGTCCTCGAATTCGCTAAGCGTAATCATGAGCGCTATCTCTCAGAACTGAAAGAGTTTCTTGAGATCGCAAGCGTCTCTACGCTCTCCGAACACAAGCCCGACATACAACGCGGGGCGGAGTGGTTGTCACGAGAAATGACTCGCCTTGGCCTGCAGAATGTGGAGATTATTCCGACCGCCGGGCACCCAGTTGTATATGGCGAGTGGCTGGATGCGCCATACAAACCGACTGTACTCGTCTACGGGCACTATGATGTTCAGCCGGTGGATCCCTTGAACGAGTGGATCTCACAACCGTTCGAGCCTGCAGTGCGTGGCGAGGACATCTACGCCCGCGGCGCATCAGACATGAAAGGTCAAATTCACGCTGTCCTCAAAGCATTGGAAGCATGGCTGAAGAAGGGCGGTCTGCCCGTCAATGTCAAGATCTTCTTTGAAGGGGAAGAAGAGATCGGCTCACCGAATCTGGCGTCGTTCATAGAGAAGTACAAAGACAGACTCAGTTGCGACCTTGTCCTCAATGCGGATTCCCACATCTTGAGACCCGATCTGCCTTCGCTAGTGTACGGTCTGCGCGGACTTCTATGTCTTGAAGTCCGCATCTACGGCCCTAAGACTGATCTCCACTCCGGTACCTTCGGCGGCTCGGTACATAACCCCGCGCAAGTCTTGTGTCAACTGATCGCAGGTATGCACGACGCGCACGGTCGCGTCACGCTGCCGGGATTTTACGACGCAGTGCGCGTTCTTTCTCATGAAGAACTGGCGGAACTGGCGCGGATCCCACATTCTGACGAGGAATGGCAAAAGATGACCGGCTCGCCGCAACTGTACGGAGAAGAAGGATTCACGACAATCGAACGCGTCGGTGCGCGGCCCACGCTCGAGGTCAACGGCCTCCTTTCCGGATTCACTGGCGAAGGTTTCAAGACTGTTTTACCTTCCAAAGCTGCGGCGAAGGTTTCGATGCGCCTCGTTCCGTATCAAGATGACAAAGCCGTCGAAGAACGACTCAAGGAGTACATGCGCAAGAACACTCCGGCGACTGTCAGGTGGGAAGTCAAGAAACTGGTCAGCGGGCCGGCTATGCTTCTTAACCGCGACACGTCTGGCATGCGCGCAGCCTCAGCAGCTTTAGAAGCGACATTCGGTGTCAAACCAATCTTCCAACTCGAAGGCGGCAGCGTGCCAGTGGTGAGCATGGTCAAAGCGAGACTAGGCGTGGACTCGGTCCTGATGGGCTTTGGTCTGCCAGACGACAATCTTCATGCACCCAATGAGAAACTGCATCTGCCCAACTACTATCGCGGGATCGAGGCATACATTCGCTTCTTTGAGCTGATCTCCGGAGAGCGTTAGACGGCGGTTCCACGCTACGAACGTAGCGGCGGATGCGGCACGCAGGAGCCTCTGCCCTGCCTCGATCACGCTTCGTTAATGTGGCGGGGATTGAGGCGTGACTTGAGGCGTGCGTAGAACTAGCTCTTCAATTCTCGTGGCGATGGGTTTTCCGAAGGGATGACCGTAAGTTTTGGCGAAGCGGTCGTTCCGGAACGCAATTGTAAACGTACTAGTTCACGTAACTTCCTATGAGCCCAATGGCGTCCAGTATCTCCCGTTGGGCAAATGTCCGACCATTGTTTGAAGCCGCTCTGACTCCTAGAATAGGCGAGCCATTTGGATATGGTGCGGGCAATACAGTCCGTGCTTCCTATTGCTTTTCCGTTGATTCGTGATATCCAACATTCGCCTGCTAGCAAGATCGCCGCGCGCACAAGAACGACCTGGATAATGATTTCATGACCTCCGACTTGCTGTGCGAACGCTTCGTGGGTGTCACTTCTTCTTTTCCGGCTCAGCACTTAGTGCGAACAAAACTCCGAGTCATGAATGTTCAATGACGAGGAGGCTAGAGTAAGCCTATTGTCCGCCTAGTTCTTGTGGACCAGCGCTGTAGTGCTGCTTGTCCTTGAATCGGGAGGGCCTCCATCGCCTTAGTGATCTAGGGTAACCCTCCCATGGTCAACGCCATGTAGGCTTTCTGGACGTGGAGTCTGTTCTCTGCTTCATCTATTACGACGGAATGCGGTCCGTCGATCACTTCATCCGTGACCTCGAAGCCCCTATCCACCGGGAGACAGTGCATGTACAGAGAATTCTTGGCAGTCAGATCCATGATCTTCTGGTCGATGATCCAACTTTTGTACTTCTCGAACTCTGCCTTGGCTTTCTCTAGGCTTGGTTCAGGTGATTCTGGTGGTAGTAATCTACGCACACCCCAAGACTTGGCATAGACTACATCAGCACCCTCGCAGGCCTCCTTGAGATCGTGGACGACCTTGAAGGAACCACCATACCTGTCCGCGCACTCCTGGCTGATCTTCACGTATTTGGGATCCAGATCGAAACCTGGCGGCTGCGCGGCAACAACGTCCATTCCGAATTTGGTCGCCGTTGTGATGACCCCATGGGAAACTGCCAGTTGCCTCCACGGGCTCGGCGCATACACCCAGCCCATCACGATCTTCTTGTTCTGAACGTTCCCATGAAACTTCTCGATGATCGTCAACAGATCGGCCATGGCCTGCGTTGGGTGATCCATATCATCAGCCATATTGAAGACCGGGACATCCGCATACTTTGCGTACTCCCGAATCATCTGATGGCCGCGACCGTAAACGTAGTCTACAGATTTGCCGAAGACCCTCACGCCTATCCCGTGGCCATACCGGCTTAGAACCCTCGCAGTCTCCGTGATCTCTTCATGGGTCTCCTTCAACTCTTTGCCTGCTTCGAGTTGCTTCTTTCTATCGTCAGCAGAAATCGGGCTGTAGATTTTCTCCACGGTCAGGTCGTGAGCATGGCCACCGAGCTGCGTCATCCCTGCTTCGAAACTGTTTCTAGTTCTTAGCGAGGCGTTGTAGAAGATCATAAAGAAGGTCTTGTTCTTCAGATAGTCGGTGACCTGTCCGGCAGCGAATTTACCCTTCAAATCTTTGGCGACATCAATTACAGTCTCCAATTCTTCTCGTTCCCATTCATATGTCGTCAGCACATCCTTGCCCCTAAGATGTGTCTTCATTGCTCGAACACCGTCGAGAGTTAGCCTCGATGACATATATATATGCCAATTCCTGAGCCACTGGTGCCAGTCGTGAACATTCGAACTTTGGGACACCCCGAATCTTCTTATCGGATGAGTCCAACCTCGTCATTGTAAACAGTTATGAGTGAATTTCTCGCATACTTGGGAATGCCTCCATTGGCGGTCGTCATATGCTCGGACAAGGCGACCGCCCATGCGAAGGGCGGCAGGTTAGGTAGAGACTACCTCACAATAGCTGATTGTTCAATGGCAGCAGACAAAATTCTTCTTGCTGCACACGCTCTAGGTTTAGGCGCACGCGCTGTCAACGGGTTCTTCAGCGCAGCTATGAGAGAAATCCTCGACCTGCCTGGTGGCATTGAACCTGAATTGATCTTGATGATAGGATACCCCGATGGCAATTTCAGGAACTAGGATATCATCCAGTCGGGCTCGAAGTAGTTGTCAAAAAGGTCTGCGAATGCTCCGTGACGCTTACAGTTACAGACGGAATACGAAGCTCGCTCTTGTTTTTGACGAATCCGCCTTTACCTGCATTCCGGATGTACGATGTTGCCGTCTTTGACGATGACTTCGCCGTCAAGATAGAAGTCGTGGTTGAGGCATTCTATGTCAGTATGTGAGACCGCGGTGTTTTTTCCACCTAGCCCAAAATTTGGTAGAGGAGTGTCGAACATGTTTGAGCCTAGGGCGATCTGCATCATGCCATAGTAACCTTCCGCGTCGGCGAAGGTGAAGTAGTTGCTGTCTGTCCAGACAGCAGACTCGAGAGGGATGCGGCCCCAGCCTATGTGTGAGACTCCGTACGACTGCTCGTCTCTCCAATTGGCCAGCCATCGTTCCAGCATTCTCGCCGTCAGCCCTCCCTCAATCTTCCGGGCGTACCCATCTCCAAAAGTAATCCTAACAGGCTCGGTAACTATCAGGCCCTGGCCGAGGATGTAGTCGCCCGGACTCAATACCAGAGTCCCGTTAGCGCTGTCCTCGATAGTGCACAGAAGGTCGCACAAACACCGTAATTGTCGTATCTACTGGGTTGGTCAGCGATACCGAATTGACAGGAGCCCTTCCTGCCGCTCTTGTCGAGGGTGAGGTCTGTTCCTGTTCTAGACGTTATTCGGATCGTTTCAGCACCATGAAAGATCTCTGCTCCCCTGCGTGTCCTCTGAATTGTCTGGCTTGATGGAAAGAGCCGTCTCAAATTGACTTCGGGATCCCGTATTGTGACATCGAGCCACTTAAGCCCGGAGTGCAGGATCCTCACAGTATTCTCATTGTATAGCCCAAGAGTGGGTGTTAGGTTCTTCGAAAGGTGTCCAGGCGCAAATGGTCCGTGGATCTGTAAAAGCATACTTGCTTTCTCCATGGCTGCAATGATATACGGCGAGTATGGATCCGTGAGCTTTCCATTCTTCGTCATAGGTGGCAGAGTTACTCTTAGGAAATCGGCCTCGAGGTTAGCTAGGGCTATAGCCCAAGCCTCCACGTGCTTCTCGTCATGCACATAAGGACTTGCTAGAAGGACTTTATCCCCTTGCTTCACGTTGCAAAGCTTCAGTGTTTCCTCTAGGATCTTGGATAAATGCGTCATAACAACAACCCGCTCTGTTGCGTATTTATCTGTTTGCTGAGTGACTTTGTTACAGTTTTCAGCCGGAATCATCATGCTCGTATGACTCGAGAGGTTCGTGAACGCCAGAGTGGCACAAGTTGGGTCTAACGGCGCGTAGGAGGTTCGCTCTTCAGGGTCAAGGGTGGCTTCCCAACATTTTGGTCGAGAACCTTCCCTGCGTCAGGTTTGTTCTCCTTGGGCTTTCGTTACGAGCCTACCTGAATGGCTCGAATCAATCCAAGAAGAAACCGTTCGGAAGAGGATCTTCAGGATCTACCACGAACTGATTGAATCCTGTTATGTAGGCGCTTCCGGTGACTTCAGGTATCACCGCAAGATAATCGCCAACCGTGGCCTCTCGAATAACCTTTGCCTTGAATATGGTTCCCAATATGCTTTCATATGTGAATTCTTGATTGAGCGCAAGCTTCCGCTTGGCGTACAACGAGGCCATTCTTGCGCATGTTCCGGTACCACAAGGTGATCTGTCATATGACCCTTTGACACCGACCACTATGTTCCTGGAATCTGCTTCAGGATGCTTCGCGTGGCCATAGATCTGGGCGAACCTGACTTGATCGATGTGTTTCTCTGTTGGATGTCTAACCTTAACATTGTCCGCGGCTGCGGCCCTAATCTTCACACCGACCTCAAGAAGCCTGCGCAGGTTTGAAGGAGCTACGCTCAGATTCAGTTGCTGAGAGTCTACGATCGCGAAGAAGTTCCCTCCATAGGCGATGTCTGCCTTGACCTTTCCGGCACCTTGGATATCGAGTCTTATGTCAGATTGATAGAGAAACGAAGGTACGTTCCTTATCGTCACCTCCTTCACCTTACCGTCTGCAAGTCTGGCCTTTGCCTTCACTAGACCGGCAATAGTGTCCAAGACGACGGTAGTTTCCGGTTCCTGGGCAGCAACCAAACCTGTCTCCACGGCTACCGTGGCTGTTGCTATGGCTCCATGTATGCACATGTCCACGTAGCCTTGCACGTCCAGGTACAGTACTCCTAGGTCGGCTTCGGGCGTCGTGGGTGTTGTCAAGAATACTGAAAACATACCGCTGTGACCTCTCGGTTCTAGAATGACAGTCCTCCGCAGGTCGTCGAGATTTCGCTTGAAATACGCCATCTTTTCACTCATCGTCCCGCCTTTTATCCGATGGCCCTCAGATGTCACAATCCTAGCAGGCTCTCCGGCTGTATGTGAATCCACCACAGTTATGATTTTGTTCAGTCTCATGAACACCGCTTTTCGCAAAGGTTCCTAAATAGTCTAGGCCCCGCCTCGGAGGCCATTTTCGTCTTCTCAGTTGATCGATCGGATGTCGTGCTGGAATCGCTGCTACAAACATCTTCCTGCCCTACTCGTCTGCAACGACGGCGAGCATCTCGCCCTTCGAGACCATGCTTCCAGGCGGCACCATGGGAGGCCAAAAGCCTCTATTCCTGGCCATAACCCGTCTAGTATCGTTGATGTAGATCCTCTTCTCCGTGGGTTGCGTCGGTGAGCCTTCGAGCATCCCGAGATGCTTCATGACGTTCATAACACCGTTGTATTGTACCATAACCTCTGGTTCTAGTACAACTGTGCTCCCCGACTCTATCACGAGCCTGCCCAGCTTGACGCGCTTCAACATCTGCTTTGCAAATGCGGTCGGCATATACTCATCAGCAAGTGTGGTGCCCTCGCTGATGTTTTCCTTGTACTCCGGAGTTGCGCTGATGCATACGACTGTAATACCGGTGGCTTCGGCTGCTCTCCTGCTCGGACTCGTCCCCCCGGCGTAATACGCAACCCAAGGCTGCGTCAGAGTTCCGCCTGGTGATCCGTGCAGGTCGAACATGAAATCCTCATCGCTCAGTGTGGATGTTAGCTCCCTGAGTAGTAAGCCCGCAAGTCTCTCGGTGAACGTGCCCAACGGGTTGTCGGTGAAGCTGAAGTCAAGATCTTTGTGGTCGATGAACGAGTACCGCATGTGACTGGAGAAGGCTGTCGTGTTCACGATGGGAACACCTATCACCGTCCCTCAAGAGGCGCTCAGGGTTGAGGCCATCAACGAGCCTTCTTACGGCTTCGCTTCCCGTCAATTCATCAGCATGTAACACACCCTACACCCACATCTTTGGGCCATCACGGACACCTTTGATCAGCGCAAAAGGCATCTCTATCAGGGAGCCGTCAAGAGACTTCGCTATTGCAAGTCTTCCAAGGGCCTTGCTTCCAGACTCCAAAGATAGGGACGCTATGCTCGAGACGGAACCTACCTCGACAAGCTTGGCCAATGCGGACCCCATCACCCGATGATGGTGAACTAACAGAAGGGTGTATTGGCAATTTTCGCTTTCTTTGAAGACCAGATGACAGTTTCTACGAAATCCATTTTACCGTAGTCTGTCCACTTATTAGCACGATGCGGGGGAACACTGGCATGATATTACCTGAAGGCAGGTCGCTTGAGTTATCGCAAGAACTCCTTAAGGGAGCAATAGATATCCATGTTCATGCAGGTCCACATATTTTCAGTAGTCCACGAAGGGTTGATCCGGTTCAGGCTGCGATTCAAGCCCGAGATGCTGGAATGCGTGCTATCGTGTTCATGGATGTTTTCCAGATGAGCAACGGTACGTCATGGCTTGTGAACCGAGTCGTTCGTGATTTCAAGACCTATGGAGGCCTGGTCATGAACACCGTCTACGGCGGAATGAACCCCCGAGCTGTCAAGACCGCGATAAGCTACGGCGACGGTGCCAAATTCATCAGCTTTGGTGCTCATTCGACATATTTCCAAGCTGCTCGTGAGGGTCACGTGGTCGACGGAAAATTCAAACCGCTAAGTGAGGTCTATCCAAAGTTCAAGACGCAAGAACTCGACCGCTGTATCAGGATACCCCTCGACCAAGCCCCTGGAGCCGATTTGGATGAAATTCTCAAACTGATCGCCGATAACCCTCACATATACATGATCACCGGCCACGTCTCCGTAGAAGAGGCCATGCGTCTCATCGATCTTGCGAAGGAATATGGGATCAAGAAAGTGCTGGTCTCGAGCGCTGTAAGCAAGATCGCAACGATGAAACAGCTCAACTATATGGTTGCGCGAGGGGCGTTTGTCGAATACACGCTGGCCGCGTATACGCATACTACGCCGATCCCTAAGACGCACTACTATGTCGAACGCGAATATGCGTCGCTTGACGAGGGCATGGAAGAGGGACCCAGGGGAGGCGTCAAACTGGCCGGGGAACAGATCCAAGAGTTCGGCGCAGACCACTGCATCATATCCACAGATTTCGGCGTATACACCCTGCCCGAACCTGTTGAAGGACTGCGAGAGTTTATCGCCTGCCTGCTAGATTTGGGCATCTCCCTCGACGACATTCGCAAGCTAGTAAGAACTAATCCTGAGATACTACTAGGTCTGGAGAAATACTCCGGTCCGTAGGCAAATAAGCGCATGCGCAGTCGCTGGGCTAGGCTCTTTCACCGTATCTGGGATTTTGGCATGGAAATGGTCACAGACGTCGACACAGACCCCCAAACAGTTGAACACCAGAAGGAAGCAGGTCGCGCTGGCGTGGTCTTCGATATTAGTCGCCTTGTCTGAACTTCTTCATCACGATGGAAAAGCGTCAGACTCCCCGGATTCTCGAAGATAAGTCGTGACATTCCTGAAGAAGGATCTAAGACTTGCTAATTCGGAAACTGGGACCGTAAGGCTTAAGTGCGCAATGGAGGAGTGCGGGGCTGGAGGAATTCTCCGGAGAAAATTGAATTGACTGAGGAGAAGAAAATTTCTAGGCGTCGCTTTGCGAAGTATGTTGGAGGCGCTGTTGTCGCCGCCGCAGCGGTTGCTGCTGGATACGGCATCTACGAGGCGACGAAGCCTCCACCAACGCCGCCAACTACCACTGTAGCACCACCACCACCCACGACGACTGTAGCACCGCCCACTACGGCAACGACCCGCCAACTGGTAGAAGTTCTATATCCCGACGTAGACGATCTCGGTATACCTGATCCTGCGATAGGTTTCAGCATTCAAGACTTTGGTAGACTGATGCGAAACACATACGATCCACTCATTGAGTATGATACGAGTTCTCCGCCTGAGATGATACCTGCCCTGGCTGAGAAATGGGAAGTGTCCCAAGACGGTCTCACATGTGACTTCCACCTCAGGAAGGGAGTAACCTTCCACGATGGAACTGAAGTCACCGCAGACGCCGTTGTCTACTCTATGGATAGACTTCTCACTGTAAATCAGGGCGTCGCCTTCCTGTGGGCAGGAGTCCTAGATACCGATTCGACTCAGGCAACCGACAAGTACACAGTTCGGTTCAACCTAAAGAAAAAGTACGCGCCATTTCCTAGCACCCTAGCTTTCTTGTACGTGGTCAATCCAAAAGTGATAGAAGCTCACATAGACCCGACTGGCCCGTACGGTACGAAAGGCGACTATGCGACAAAGTGGCTTTCTTCTGGTGGAGACATAGGTTCTCTTAGCGGCTCCGGCCCTTACATGCTAAAGGAATGGGTGATAGGCGACCACTCGAGAATGGAGAGGTACGAAGAGTACTGGAGAGGCTGGTCAAAGCCTAATCCACTTGATGTCATCATAGCACAGAAAGTTCCTGAGGAAGCTACGGTTAGACAGATCGTCCAGAAGGGAGGCGCTTTCCACATCTCTCCATTCAGGTCGACCGACTTCTACAAGACCCTCGGGAAGGTTCCCAATGTATACCTCGTAAAATCTCCCAAGCCCTTCTCGGCACATTACTTCCACTTCAACACAACAAAACCTCCGCTCGACGATGTTCACGTGAGGAGAGCTCTTAGCTACGCATTCGACTACGACCAGTTCTTGAACAACATAAGGGCTGGACTAGGTGACGGGCAACTAATAGGACCACTTCCCCGAGCTTTCTGGGGGCACAATGATTCAATTATTCCCTACACACTGGACTTGGATAAGGCAAAAGCAGAGCTACAGCAGTCAAAGTACAGCTCTTCTAAGCTCAAACAGATGCCAATCGTCTTCTACTATATCGAGCCTATAGAATTCGAGCGTCTAGCTGGCCTCCTACTTGCGTCGAATGGGGAGAAGATCGGACTGAACATGAGCGTGCAGACCATTCCCTGGCTGAAGTTTGGTGAGGGGGTAACCAAGCCAGAGACTTCGCCGGATATAGTAGCAGTCACTCACTCCGCACCGCATGCTGATCCGGATGGTCTCTTGTATCCCTTGTTCCACTCGACAGATGCTCATACATGGGCTCGCGATCCATCCCATTGGACAGATCCGCAGGTAGACAAACTGCTTGACGATGCTAGGGCTACTTCAGGCCAAGATGAAAGGGCGGAGATGTACGAGAAAGCACAGCAGATCATCAACGATGCGGCTCCCGCGATATTTGCAATGGAGCAGGCGAGTATCGGGGCTGCGGACACCCACATACAAGGAATAGTATACAATTGGGAGTACACCTTCTACGCCGCTTGGAGATATTACTGGCAAGCATAGACTTCGCGAATTGCAGAGGTTCTAGACATACAAGAGAACTCAACATTCCGATTTTTTTCTGCAATAAACTCTCTCGTCCTAGATGAGAAGTTCGGGCTAAGCCGTTGGGATTTCGCAGCTACGTAATTACTAAGACCTTGATGTTCTCGGGCATAATCATAGGCATCTCAGTGTTGATGTTCGTTCTCGCCCGTGCGCTTCCAGGCGATCCCGCAAGGCTGGCTTTGGGTCCTAACGCTACCCAACAACAAGTAGAGGATCTAAGAAGGATATGGGGACTAGACCAGCCGATCTACATCCAATACTTCAGTTTCATAAAGGGTTTTGTTGTTGGGAACTGGGGCATTTCTATAAGGACACGAAACGACGTATTCTATGATGTCTCTCGACTAGTACCCGCGACCCTAGAGCTAACGATCGTTTCGATGATTTTCTCCATCTTGGTCGGGGTCCCCCTAGGAGTGGTGTCAGCGACGAAGAAGGACAAATGGGAGGACCATGCAGGGAGAATCCTATCATTGGCTGGAGTATCTTTGCCTCAATTCTGGACCGGAATAATCCTCCAAGTGGTGCTAGCGTCATGGCTAGCCCTGTTCCCCATTCAAGGCAGACTAGACCCGACCATGACCCTTCCAGCGAGGATAACGGGTATGTACATTCTGGATAGTCTGCTGACCGGGAACTGGCCAGTTTTCTGGAACGCTTGGTGGCACGTTCTGCTCCCAGCATTTGTCTTGTCCTTCCCACAAATTGCAAACATCAGCAGACTAACCCGAACAAGCATGATTGATCAGGTCGGCAAGGATTACATCACGTTGCTAAGCGCCTATGGATTACCTAAGGCCATTGTTCAATACAAGTACATGTTGAAAAACGCATTCAACGCAACTCTCACGATAATAGCACTAAGCTTCGGGTACTCACTCGCAGCAGCCGTCGTGGTCGAAGCGGTATTTGCCTGGCCGGGCATGGGGCTCTACCTTGTCACTTCTATAGTCTGGAAGGATCTGAATGCGATAACTGGGTCGGTGCTTGTGGTAGGTATCGCAATTGTCATCGCAACACTCGTCTTGGAGGTCCTGCGAGGCTACCTAGATCCGAGAATACGATTCGGTGAGTTGACAAGATGAAGCGTCCTAAGCTCGCAATCGCACCATACCGTAGGTATGAGCTGCGGAAGGGGCTGTACCGTTTTCGGAAGAACACGCTATCAATGGTGGGGCTAGTCATCATAGTCGGGATGGTACTCATGGCAGTCCTGGCACCTTGGATCACTCCTTATCCCAGCGACGCCACATCGTTCGCGACGCACTTTCCAATTGCTTTTCAACCGCCCTCGTGGGCACACTGGTTTGGAACCGATGACGCAGGACGCGACATGTTCACCCGAGTCGTTTTCGGCACTCAAGTTGATCTAATCGTAGCCGCGGGCGTTCAAGCTGTCGTGATCGCCATTGGATTGCCGATCGGCTTGATATCCGGCTACGTGGGAGGCCGTCTTAGAGATATAATCTTGGCAATCTCACGAGTTTTCATTACAATCCCACCTTTGATTCTGGCTCTGGTCGCCGTGACGGCATTCAAACCTGATCTCGCAGTGGCAGCACTAGTGGTCACGCTGGCATGGTGGCCCTGGTATACGGAACTTGTTGACGGAATTGTCGTTTCCCTGAAACAGGAGCAATTCGTTGAAGCAAGTCGTACCTTGGGGAAACCGTCTTTTCGTATAATTCTGGAGGATATCATGCCCAACACGCTGCCAACTATGATAGTAAAAGCCACTTTGGACATTGGCTTCGTCGTGATTCTACTCTCAACCTTGAGCTTCCTTGGAGTTGGTGCCCAAGAGCCCACGCCCTCCTGGGGTACAATGATCAGTAGAAGCCGGCTTTATCTTCCAGGCAGTTGGTGGATTTCCGCTTTTCCTGGTCTGTTCATTTTCTTGGCAGTGCTTGGTTTCAGTCTCCTCGGAGACGGACTGAGAGATCTGTTCGATGTTCAACTATGAAGAGGGGCATATGACTACCGCCAATACCCTCCTGAAAGTAGAGGAGCTTTCGATTGGCTTCGAGACCTTTGAGGGTAGAGCAAATGTCGTAGCAGATGCCAGCATCGAAGTGGCAAGAGGCGAGGCCGTGGGTCTAGTTGGAGAAAGTGGTTGTGGGAAGACTATTACGGCCAAAGCGATTCTAGGCACCTTGCCGCAACCGCCTGCGAAGATAAGCTCCGGAAAGATCTTACTAGCTGGCACTGATCTGCTCGCTCTCACGCCCCAGGAAAGGAGAGAATTTGCGAGACACTTCTCTTTTATTCCGCAAGATCCCATGAGTTCGCTCAACCCAGTCTTTACTGTGGGAGATCAGCTCGTCAACGTAGTTCTCTGGAGAGGAAAGCCTGATTTCGGATTGGGACGGTATATTGTCAGCAGGAGGCAAAGGGCGGAAGTCAACCAAGCA
>Ga0209725_1000328_pt1 | contig 29038 bp, 26 predicted proteins | sample I18A1metaG_FD_184145 | JGI IMG/M metagenome (GOLD analysis project Ga0209725, IMG submission 184145) | Lake sediment bacterial and archeal communities from Gulf of Boni, Indonesia to study Microbial Dark Matter (Phase II) - ​I18A1 metaG... | ecosystem: Environmental > Aquatic > Freshwater > Lake...
TTAGGGGAAAATGTGGAAGCGTATCAGTGGAGGTGATTCCTGGGCCAAGGGGGCTGGGATTGGTTGCAGGGGAGATACCGAAAGTCGTCTTGAGACTGGCGGGTGTGAAGGACTGCTGGACGAGAAGTTTCGGATCAACATCTACGGCTTCCTCGACGGCCTACGCTGTATATGATGCGCTACGGTCAACATACCGCATTGTCACTCCAAGCGACTGGGTTAGGTAGAGCCAGCTTGACAAAGAAGAAACGGCTGAGAGAGAGGAAGAAGCCTTCGGCAAGAGTCAGAAAGGAGGCTCCCTCAAAGATCTCAAAGAGCAACTGTATAATCGCAGTCAGGCTTCGTGGAGGAGCTGGAGTCGCAGCAGATGTGGAAGCAACGCTCAATATGCTGCATCTGCGCCGAAAGTACAATGCAGTCCTCATGTACAACAAACCTGATGTCCTAGGGATGCTCAAGAAGACGAAAGACTACATAACTTGGGGAGAAGCTGACGGAGAAGCGCTGAGTTTGTTGCTTAACGAGAGATCTAGGCCGCAAGGCGCAGATGAGCTGACAGCGAAATACCTGAAAGAGAGACTTCAAATTCCCTCCATAGAGAAACTGGTCGAGATGATAGAACAAGCAGAAGTCCCGCTAGGCAAACTCTACGGTGCAGGGATTCCGCCCGTGTTTTGCCTTCACCCTCCAAAGGGTGGATTCAAGAAATCTTTGAAGCGCCCCCTCACAGATGGTGGCGAGCTAGGCTACAGGGGAACGGAAATCACATCTCTCATCTCCCGAATGATCTGACAAGGCCATAGCGGGCCTGAATGCGCAGCATCGTTGGCGTGCAGGGAATATGATGCTGTCCTGCGACTCCGATGTTTTCGACCCAATGGCATAACAAGAGCATAGTAGGTCAAGAGAGCTTCTAAACGCTTAAATTGACCGCACCCGAACAATGACCAAAAGTTTCGCAAAGGTTGGAACCAAGCTTGCCCACTAGACGCAGAAGAGCTCGAAAGATGCGGGGCTCGAGGACTCATGGGTGGGGAGTCTCAGGCCAGCACAGAGACAGCGGAATGCGAGGCGGCCGAGGGCGAGCAGGTCAGCTTACGCATAAGCGGACGAAACTCGTAGCTGAGGGCCTTGAGACAGGCAAGCACGGTTTCGTGAGCCATTCAAAGAAGACTGTCCGAGCAATCAATCTGAGGGATCTTGCCGGTCTGATAGTGGAGCCTTCGGAAGCAAAATCGAAGGCCGAGTTGCCCGTTGTAGACCTGTCCAAGCTAGGCTACGGCAAGCTTCTTGGGCAAGGGAGTTTGAGTCGGCCGATACAAGTCAGGGTTGCAAGCGCATCGAAGTCCGCAGCGGAGAAGATCGAGGCGGCAGGAGGAAAGGTTCTCCGCCTCAAATAGGTGGCTTTCTTGGTCCGCTTTATTGAAATCTTTCAACCCCTTGCAAGGTTCGTTCCAACCGTATCCGCCGCTGACCGAAAAGTCTCGTTCAATGAGAAGCTATTCTGGACTGCGATGGTTCTTATCGGCTATCTCATCATGACTGAGATCCCTCTCTACGGCGTCGGAGGGCGAGGTGCCGAGGATCCATTCAGTGCCATGCGAGTCATCTTTGCCTCCGAGAGAGGCACGCTAATGGAGCTGGGAATTGGGCCAATAGTGACCGCGGGCCTTATCCTTCAAGTGCTCGCAGGATCGCAGATGATAAAGGTTGACTTCACGAATCCCCAAGACAGATCACTGTTCACAACGGCGAGCAAAGTTCTGTCAATAGCAATGTACCTTTTTCAGATAGGCGCCTACATGATGGCTGGGGCATTCGGAGCAACGATCACTCCACAGACAGGTTTCGTCATAGTCCTGCAGCTAGTGAGCGCCGGAATCGTGCTGATCCTGCTGGATGAGTTGCTGCAGAAGGGATGGGGACTAGGAAGCGGAATCAGTCTCTTCATAGTTGCAGGCGTAGCGCAGCGAATTCTTTGGGACTCAATCGCTCCAATGGGCCCGATGAGCGATAAGAAGTACTTAGGGGCAATCATTGCGTTTGCGCAGTCAGTGGGATCATCCTCAACTATATGGGATGTGGTCCACCGCGCGGAAGGATTGCCTGACATGATAGGCTTGCTTACGACGCTCGTTGTCTTTGCAGTGATTATCTATATCGACGGCCTTCGTGTCGAGGTTCCTGTGTCGCACGCGAGGTTTAAGGGATTTAGAGGAAAGTTTCCCATCAAGCTTCTATATGTGTCTAATATACCTGTGATCTTCACGGCTGCGCTTTTCGGTAACATATATTTCATCTCGCAGCTGATTTGGTCTAGGTACAATCAGTCGGGGACGAACTTCTGGCTGAATCTTCTGGGGATATTCAAGGCTGAGGGCCAGAGATATGAGCCTACGAGCGGGCTTGCGTACTATGTTGTCTCCCCTAGGAACTTGGAGAATGTGATGAATGACCCTGCTCGCGCCATGGTCTACGCTGGCTTGATGATGACCATATGCGTATTCTTCTCCATGACATGGATCGAGGTGGGCGGCATGGACGCCAGAACGGTCTCCAAACAGCTGGTTGACTCAGGTATGCAGATAGAGGGATTCAGGCGCTCATACGCTCCGATCCAGCAGGTACTCTCTAGGTACATACCGACCGTCACGATACTGGGGGGGCTGGTGGTAGGTGCGATAGCCTCGTTCGCTGACTTCCTAGGTGCGTTCGGCTCTGGCATGGGCATCCTGCTATCGATAGGTATCATACAGCAATACTACCAGATACTGGCTCAGGAAAGGATTAGCGAAATGTATCCTGCGGTTCGATCGCTGCTAGGAAAGTGATCTAAGTGCGGACTGCCTTGATAGAAACAGAGATGCGCATGCAAAGGAGGACATGATGATTGCTGACGATACTTGATGAGATAACTAAGTGGCTCATGGCTGCACTGGTACCTTACGCAACGACTCCTAATTCCACGTTCTTCATTCTGGGTGTCGCAGGCATTCTCGCGATTGTATCAAACTTGGCTAACCGTTTCTTTGTGGACATGCGGTCGATGAGAGAGATGTCAGCTGAAGTCAAGGCCTGGCAAGAGGAGTTCAACAAGGCTAGGAAATCCGGTGACAAGCAGCTGTTGGCAAAGGCAACGAAGAAGCAGGCTGCGATCATGCGGCTGCAGAGCAAGATGATGTGGGATCGAATGAAAGTCACCTTCACCTTCTTCATACCGTTCCTTCTCGTCTGGACAGTTCTCAGCAGGTTCTACGGTGAATTGCCTGAACGAATGTTCACAGCCTACTCGCCCTTCGTCGTGCGATGGCTGCTGGAAGGACCTGGTCTCGTAGCTGGGTCTCCCGTTCCGATCAAAGTCTCATACTTTACTTGGTACCTGATCTGCTCCTTTGCGATAAGCCTCCCCACATCAAGGCTTCTGGGCACGTATCCCGAGCAGGAGTGACCTATCATGGTCAAGCGGGCGAAACGTGCGAGAGGGCAGAAAAGGATCATGATTCCGACTCCTGGTGGCGGGACCAGCATCCAATTCAGGGGCAGTAAGCCAGGAGTGCCCAGGTGCTCCCTCTGCGGATCGATCGTGAGGGGCATACCTTACTCCAATATTCGTAAACATCCGAAATCAGGGCGAAGGCCTTCTCGACCGTACGGAGGGACCATTTGTCATGCGTGCCTCATGGAAGCTTTCAGGAGAGATTCCCGGGGTCAGTCGTAAGTGGACTTAGTGCTGACGATCAGTGGGCTTCACGGCTCAGGCAAGTCTACATATGCTCGCGCCATTGCTCAGGCCTACGGATTAAGACTTGTATCGGCAGGCCGATTCTTTCGAAGGATAGCCAACGAAAAGGGAATCACTATAGAGCAATTGACGGCGAGAGCGAGCAAAGATCCTGGCATAGACCGGCTGATAGACTATATGACGATGCAGGAGGCTGAGAAAGGGAACGTGGTACTGGACGGACAGCTTTCGGGATGGATGGCCCGAGAGAAGGCTGATGTCAAGATATTTCTCACTGCGCCTGACGATGTAAGGTTCAAAAGGATCGCTATGCGCGACCGAATATCGATCGAGGACGCTCGGATGCAGACTCTGATGAGAGAGGCCGCCCAGAAGGAACGCTTCGTCCGCTACTACGGAATAGACCCCTTCGACGTATCCAACTATGATGTTGTCTTTGACACGAGCCTCCAGCCGCTCGATGAGAATATCAAAATTCTTAAGAACATCATATCTGAGTACCTTGCAGAAAAATCCAAGAAGTGAACGTCGAATGCCCGCCATTGAAGTAGGGAGGATATGCGTTAAGATCGCTGGACGAGAAGCAGGAAGCAAATGCGTCATTGTAGACGTTATTGACAGCAACTATGTTCTTGTAACCGGGCCGAAGTCGCTCTCCGGTGTCAAACGACGTAGAACGAATGTGAAGCATGTGGAGCCAACCGAAGACAAGATTGATTTAAAGAAAGACGCGGCAGACGAAGAGGTTCTGAAGGCGCTTGACAAGGCAAAGAAGACTGCGACTGTGAAGGCCGGGGTCAAGCCGAAGATCTAGTCGCGCCATCGTGCCGTCTGTGCAATCAGTTTAATTCTCAGCGGTGCTCTTGGTTGAGGGATTGGCATGAAGCTCCTTCCACCATGGAACATAGAGAGAGGAATCGTCGCCAAGACGGAGGCAGAGACCAACAAGGCTCTGGGATACGATCCCTATGCTCGGCCGATCAGTCTTCACATTCGTTTTGGGATAGTCAACTTGGACAAGCCACCGGGTCCTTCAAGTCATGAGGTTGTGGCCTGGGTGAAGCGGATGCTTGGGCTGAAGCATGCCGGGCACGGCGGGACCCTTGACGCCTGAGCTGGCGAGGGAGATCCCAAAGTCACCGGTGTGCTTCCTGTCGCCTTCGAAGATGCGACGAAAGTGATTCAAGCCTTCCTTCTTTCTGGGAAGGAGTACATGTGCCTCATGCAACTCCATGAAGATGTCGCCGAGCAGAGGATTAGAAACACGTTTGCCGAGTTCTCCGGGGAGATCTTCCAGAGACCTCCTCTCAGGGCCTCTGTGAAGCGGTCAGTTAGAAGGCGAACAATCTACTCACTAGACATCCTTGAGATCGATGGCAGGAGAGTTCTATTCAGGATCGCTTGCCAAGCTGGGACATATGTTCGCAAGATCTGTAGCGACATGGGCGAAGTGCTAGGATGCGGAGCGCATATGAGCGAGTTGCGAAGGACAAGAGCCGGCCCATTTCATGAGAATAGGAACTTGTGCTCCATGTATGATCTTCTCAATGCCTATGACAACTACAAGACGAAGAATCGGGAGGAGGAATTCAGAGAGATTGTCAGGCCGATGGAGGAAGCATTTGAATTCATACCGAGGGTGTATGTCAGGGATTCAGCTGTAGACGCGATCTGCCACGGTGCAGACCTAGCCATTCCTGGGGCGGTCAAACTTGATCAAAGAATCACGACAAATGCCTCAATTGTCTTGATGTCACTGAAGGGCGAGGTCGTGGCCTTGGCCAAGGCCCTGATGCCCACCCAACAAGTACTTGAGCAGGACCGTGGGATCGCAGCCAAGACGGTCCGGGTGATAATGCCGCCAGGAACCTATCCCCCTCTCTGGAAGGAGCCGTGACATAAGTCAAGGTGAGCATTTCTGTTCCCGGGTTGGGTTCTCCTCACGACGATAACAGCAATATAGATGCGTATCTAATCAGATCATGGCCAAAGACCCATAAGTGCAAACGCCGGGGTTCCCGAGCCAGGTACGGGGCAGATTCGCACGTGAGCCAAAGCCTGGAGACAAACAAGAGCACTTGAAAGCCTGTGGCCCTCACGGGCCGCGAGGGTTCAAATCCCTCCCCCGGCGCCAAAGCATGCCTAGGCCTCCACTTCAAAAAAAGGTTTAAGTTTGAACTGGTCTAGCTTTCACTCTTAGTTAAGACAAAGAGGGCTTATTTGTGGAGGAGTTCGAGGAGAGGTTCATCAAGCCAATAGTCAATGCTTCTTATCCAGGAACATTGGCGGCGCTGAGCTTAGCGGTTCTGCAGGTTACGGCCGTCAGTGGACAGCCAACCCCTTTCTCGTTAAAGATCACTTTACTGCTAGGGGCTACAGCATTTCTCTTGTCTGCTTTTTCCATCTTCTTCTACAGCATTTATCCAACTCGTAAGAGACTCTGGACAAGCACCGCGATGACCTTTCTGATTGGGTTGTTCTGCTCCATCATCTCGGTGCTTCTTCTGTTCACTATCTAAGGTTGATAAGGGAGGGATCACAAAGAGGGTTCCCGGACTAGGGCGTACGTAAGCGTACGAACGTGACGCTTTGTGCAGGGTCTGGGGTTGAAGAGTAGCCGCCTTCCAAGATGCATGTTACTAAGGCAGCATTGCCCATTTAGAATCACTGGGGGGCGTGTAAGTTGAAGTCTAGGTTACCCGCTGAGCCAGCTTTGGTCGGTAGAGATGAGGAAATCAAACAGCTTAAGCTATGTCTTGACTCTGCATTGAGTGGAAAAGGAACCACCGTACTCATCCATGGCGAGGCCGGAGTTGGGAAGACAAGGCTGGTCAACGAGTTTCTGGCCCTAGCAAAGAAAATGGGGGCAAAGGTTCTCTCTGGCTGGTGCCTGAGCGAGGCAGCCATCCCTTACTTCCCCTTCACAGAGGTCTTCAAAGGCTATGAGTCAACCATAAGCGACGAAAAAGCAAGACTCACCATGACAAAGCAGCTGGGGATCACAGGATGGTTGAAGGGTCCCGAATTCGCAAGAGAGCCCAAGGCACGTGAACTCTTTGTGACTCCTGAAATAGAGAGAGATAGAACGTTTGAAGCCGTGGCAAGAGTTCTTCTCCAGCTAGCAGCCCAAGAACCTCTGATCCTATTCTTGGACGACCTCCAATGGGCAGATCACCTTAGCCTAGCCCTGCTCCATTACTTGTCAAGGAAATGTAGAAACTCTCGGCTTCTGGTTATAGGAACGTACAGACCAGAAGAGATTATTCCAACTGAAGAGAAAAGACTGCACCCTCTAGAAGAAACCATATTTTCCATGAGTCGAGAAGACCTACTTATCAAAATGGAGCTGGGCCGATTAAAACGAAATGACTTCCCTGAGCTCTTGAGGTCAATATTTCGCTCTTTGATAGACAATGAGTTTGTGGAAAAGCTATATGACGAAACAGAAGGCAACCCCCTGTTTGCGCTTGAGACGCTCAACCTTCTTGTAGATGAAGGCTTTCTCTCAGAAAAAGAAGGTCAATGGATACTTACGGCACCAACGGAGAAAATGGGAATACCCTCTAAGATACACGAAGTTATCACTCGAAGAATAATGAGACTGGGACGCGAAGAAAGAAAAATACTTGACCTAGCTGCTGTCTGCGGCCATTCTTTCAACCCAGATACCATAAGTAAGATCATGATATCGGATATCGCCGATGTTTTGCAAACGCTGGTTGAAATCGAGCAGAGACACAGATTAATACGCTCTGAAGACTCAACATTCGAATTTACCCATCACAAAATAAGAGAAGTCATATACGCGAACTTGCCCGGCGAATTAAGGAGGGTATATCACCTCAAAACTGCAAGTTGTCTAGAACAAGTAGTCACCGAGAGAATCTCAGATAGCTACATAGCAAACTTAGCCCTTCACTATGTGGAAGGCGGTGCTCCTGAAAGGGCTTTTGAACACCTTGTCAAACTTGGCGAAAAAGCAGTAGACATCTTTGCAAACCTGCAAGCAATAGATTATCTAAACAAGGCGTTAGAAGCGACGCAAAAGGTTGCCAGCCTTGCCACAAGTGAAAATCTTGCTAGAATCTATATGCTCAGAGGCAGAGCTTGGCTTGGTCAAGGAGAAGTAACAAGAGCTATCGACGATTTCAATCTGCTGCTACAAAATGCCACTAGCATCAATGATGAATCAATGATTACAGAAGCACACTACCAGATAGGCTCTGCTCTATATTGGGGTGGAAAATGGGATGAAGCCAAGTCACACCTTGTAAAGGCAATAGAAATGGCGCAAAAGACAGGCAGCAAACTCGTAGAAGACAGAAGTTTATACCCGCTCGCCTATATCCTCGGTTATGATCTCGACACTTTTGATGAAAGCCTCAGGCGATTTGAAGAGTCTTCAGGTATATGTAAAGAGATAGGCGACAAAGTCAACGATGCCCGTAATCGCCTTCTGATCGGAGAGTTATATATTTGGAAAGGCGACTTCGGTCTAGCCAAAGAATGCATCAATGAGGCGTTGGCATTAACTGAAGAAACGGGCGACCGTCTCTTCAAATTGGGCTGTTTGTTTGCTTTAACTTGGCTCCAAGGCAGCAAAGGGGAATACAACGATGCCATTTCCACTGCACAAAGATGTCTCCAGCTATCCAGGGATTACGGCATCGTGTATTTTGTTACTCCAACTCTCACTACTCTCGGTTGGATTTATCATGACTTGTCAAACATCGAACTTGCCCTGCAATACCATAACGAAGCACTGAAAGCAAAAAACGTGATTTGCAAAGGAGACCTGCCTTTCTTAGTAGATCTGGCAATGGACTATTTATACAAGAAGGATTATGAGAATGTGGAAAAATGTCTCAGAGAAGCAAACGGCATGATTCCTCAGCATCGAGGGGCGTTGTGGCGCTTCAAAGTGCGAATACTTCTAGGGTTCGGAGAAATATCGCTCGCTAAAGGCGATTATCCACAAGCACTAAAATCTGCTGACGAGGCGCTATTCATGTCTGAAAAGGCAAATGCCAAGAAATACATAGCCAAAAGCTTGAAGCTGAAGGCTGAAGTGCTCGCGAAAGTGGGCAACATGGAAGAAGCAGTCAAGTTGATGGGAAACGCCTTGAAATCGGCGCAGCAGGTGGGCAACCCACCCATACTTTGGCAGACCCATTATTCTCTCGGGCATTTACTCGAAAAACACGGAAACCCACAAAAAGCCAACGAACACTATGCCCAAGCAATAACCCTCATAGAAGAGACAGCATCAAGACTCAGCGACGCATCCCTCAAGAATGTTCTGTTGACGGCTCCACAGATCAAGGCAATACGCGACGCCTATGCCAAAACAAAACCAACATCTTGAGCATTCTGATCGTAGAACGTCTCAGTTTCGTTCAAGGCTGTTCTGTCTTCTTCCTGCCTCACCCATTTCCCCTTGAGTATGTCCGCCCGCGCTCATCTTTCCTCTCTATTCGGAGTTTCGGCATACCATTTCTTCACCTAATCATTTCGTTGGTTCAAATCGTGAATCGTCATCTATCCCCCGGCGCCATGATTCTAGCTCATATCCTTTCCGTCTTTTGTGTCGGAATAGGACGCCAGGCGACTCCAGCAGGATAGATGTTCATAACGGGAAGAGTCGATTTGACTTAGGCTCTGAGAAACCCAGTGCAGAACCCCTGTTGAATGCAACGTATTCTGAGGAGAAGGTAGGAGTTTGGAGTTCTCTATCAGAGACGGAAGCCAGCGGTCCTCGAGGACTTGTCTTAGCCTGTGACGTTTGATTGTCGCTTCATGAGTCAGAGTCGCCGAACAGTCGTTTCACAATGCTAATGGCTTCCTGTGTTTGCTCAATACTCTCTCATCAACCTACGCTAGCCTTAATAGTTGGTAAGATAGTCTTACGACACATGAGCCATCGAGAGATTCCGGAGCTAACGCGCATAAGCTCCAAAGGCCAGGTTGTGATTCCATCTCGTGTAAGGGAAAAGCTCGGCCTGGAAGCAGGCAGCATATTCGCGGTTTTGACGCCAAGAAAAGGTAACGTTGTCGTTCTCAAGAAGGTTGAAAGCAAATCACTTCAAGCGGACCTCCGAACCTTCCGGGAAGTCGAAAGGGCCTGGAGAGAAATCGAACGTGGACAGGCCCGTCGAACCACGAAAAAAGGCTTTCTGGAAGAACTTGAGACTTGGTAGTCATTAGGGAAGTTGTCTGGACCGTAAGATTCGAACGCGAATTGAGGAAGCTCAGAGACAAAGCCATCAAGGACCGTGTCAAGAAACAAATCGAAAAAGTACTGGATAGTCCTGAAATAGGGAAGCCATTAAGGTTTGCTCTGAAACAAGAACGCTCAATCTACGTTCCACCGTACAGACTCATCTATGCAGTGCAAGGGGAAACGCTCTACGTACTTCGATTTGAACACAGAAAGGCCGTATACCGATAGGCCAAACACTGTCGCTTCTAATCTGGTATCCATAGGATCAGGACGAGAACGCAGACTAACGAAAGGGATAACAGGAAGCTGGGAAGAGAATCGTCCCCATCGATCCGAGGTACCGCACATGTCGACCACCAAACAGTCAGCATCTGGAAAGGTCAGCGTAGAATACCCGCCTCAGTTGAAACGGATACTGAAGAGAGCTCTGGACGACCCTGACGGTTTCTGGGGAGAGATGGCCGAAGAGCTTCACTGGTTCAAACGTTGGGACAGGGTCTTTGAAGGAGACCATCGGAGTTTCTTCTGGTTCAAGGGCGGAATAACGAACATATCGTACAATTGTTTGGAGCGTCAGGTCAAGAAGGGGAGAGGCAACCATGCAGCGATATTGTGGGAGACTGGTGAAGGTTTACCTGCGCGAGTCATAACCTACGATCAACTTCTGCGCGAGGTCAAGGAGTTCTCATCCTCTCTGCGAGCCCTAGGAGTCAGGAAGGGGGACAGAGTGACAATCTACATGCCAAATATCCCTGAGGCCGCAGTTGCCATGTTGTCGACTGTGAGGATCGGAGCAATCCACTCAGTTGTTTTCGGAGGCTTTGGTTATGGAGCCTTGGCCGAAAGAATAGTTGACGCAGAGTCAAGGCTTGTGGTCACTGCAGACGTCGGCTACAGACGCGGAGAGAAGGTCGATCTGAAAGGAGTCCTAGACAAGGCTCTCGAAACAACCGGCGAAATCGTGGAAAGAGTCATCGTTCTGAAGAGAAGGGAAGAGAAACCGTCACTCGTCCTTGGCAGAGACATGCTGTGGAAAGAAGCGATAGAAAAAGGCAAAGGAGTAAGCGCTGAAGTCGAAAGAATGCGCGCAGAAGACCCAGCTTTCATACTCTACACTTCTGGAACAATGGCCAAGCCCAAAGGCACAGTTCAACCGCACGGGAGCTACCAGGTGTACATTTACGCCATGGGCAAATGGGTATACGACATGCGTGAAACAGATGTCTGGTGGTCAACTTCAGACATAGGCTGGATAGTGGGCCACAGCTACGTCGTTTACGCGCCATTGCTGTTCGGATGCTCAACAATAATGTACGAAGGCGTACCGGATCACCCGTCTCCTGACATATGGTGGCAGATAATCGAGAGGAACCGTGTCACACAGGCATGGGTCTCTCCGACAGGCGTACGAGCATTGATGAAGTACGGCGAGACGTGGCCGAAGAAGCATGATCTGAGTTCTCTGAGGCTCGTAGTTTGCGCAGGCGAAGTTCTCAATCCACCGGCATGGGAATGGCTGCAGAAGAAAGTCTTCGAGAACAGGATTCCAGTGATCGATCATATGTGGCAAACGGAGAGCAGCGGTCCGATGATCGGCAACCCATACGGAATCGTTATGCTCCCGATAAAGCCGGGCTCAGCGACAATACCGCTCCCAGGAATCGACGCAGATGTAGTCGATGAAGAAGGGAAATCTGTTCCAGTCGGGACAGAGGGAACGTTCGTCTGTAGACGCCCGTTCCCTGGCCTAACCCCAACCTTGTGGCGGGATCACGAGCGCTACGTACAGGACTACTGGGGCCGAATACCAGGCGTCTACTACAGCGGCGACGCTGCGATGAGGGACGAGGATGGCTACTTCTGGTTCCTAGGCAGAGTTGATGAGGTCATCAAGATCTCGGCACACAGAATCGGCACAATTGAGATAGAGAGCGCCCTTCTCCAGCATCCTGCCGTTGCTGAAGCTGCAGTTGTTGGCCGCCCGGACCAGTTGAGGGGCGAGGTTGCCGTTGCTTTCGTCGTCCTGAAGGCAGGGCAAACACCGGACGAGGCTTTGAAGCAGGCCTTGAGAGAATCGGTCAGAAAGACCTTGGGTCCAGTAGTGGTAATCGGCGACATATTCTTCACGAGTAAGCTCCCGAAGACAAGAAGCGGCAAGATAATGCGCCGGCTGATAAAGGCGATAATAACCAACAAACCTCTGGGAGACTACTCAACGATAGAAGATGCAACGTCGCTAGACGACCTGAAGAAGGCGATGGGAACACTCTAGGAATCGGTCTGTGCAACATGCCGACATCATCGTACCACACACGTCATGTTTCAGTCTGCGCCACCGGATCTTAAGGTCAAATCGAGTAGGAGCATGAAGAAATGCCTGCAAGATCGTATACGCACGCCGCAGAGCGTGGATATGGTTTCCAGAATGCAGAGGGTATTTCAGACCCCAAACGCCTTGAAAGCGCATGGCTTGCACTGTACCAAAGACTAGCGTGGTCATTTGCTGATCTTCTTCGTTCGAACACAGGTCATCTGATCGAGATAGGTTGCGGAAGGGGGCAACTGACAATCCCTCTTTCAAGATTTGTCGTTAATTCGCCCATCACTGTCGTAGACAAGTTTGCCGGACCCTACTCCAACGACTACAAATCACTCAGAGCGGCCTTAGCGCGAGAGAAGCTAAGAAAGAGGGTTGATTTGGTGGTTTCTGACCATTCACGCTGGCTGCGTAGACAGCCCAACAACAAGTGCGACGCCGTTATTTCGAATGACTTTCTGTGCGAAATCGACTCCATAGAGATGCGTAGATTTCTCTCAGAATGCCATCGTGTCCTAAGACCGACAGGAATCACTATTCACGGATTTCTGTCTCCACGAGCAAGAAACCGCCGCCAAAGACTGTCGATCGAAGCCGATTCCAATCCTAGATGGGCCGAGCACCCTCCAAAGGAATGGTTCTCTCCTCAGCCGAAATACGTTGCCGATCAGCTAAGGCGAACTGGCTTCAGAACGGTCGGAACACGGGTGATCAGGAACAATCTGAGAATCAAAGCCAGTGCTGCTCGACAGCTCCTCAGAAGGTGGAATGTCAAGGATTCATTCTGGAAGCTCTATCACAGGCGACTTATTCGAGAAGGATTAGAGATCCCAGACTGGGTCATCGTCTCAGGGCTCAAGCCTCGATGAGGCAAGAAGCATCGTTTGGTTACTGCGAGTCGTCTTGCGAGTAGTGTCGCCCTTCTTGAGATCTGTTCGCCGGATTGTGGAACAATTGGGCTTCTGGGACTCTGGCAACCCGTATCTGCCGTCTCAAAGCTTTCAGAAATAGAGCTGCAATCATGCAACTAGTCACCCCTCAGAAAGGTAGATAACACTCTTAAGATAGCGCCAAGGCAACTGCCTCGGGCCTACCGTTTCGCGAGTGCGTAGAGAAGGAGTTCTCGGGGCACGTTGACTGAGGTGGTCTGTCGCAGTGCCTGCCAGCTTGGAGAGGCGTTTACCTCCAGCACGCAATAGCCACCGTTACCCGGTATTTCGGCGATATCTACTCCTGAGTACTCAAGCTCCAGAGCCTTGGTGGCTTTGATCGCCAACTCACTTAGCTCGGGGGTCGGCGAGGTTGGGCTTGCTCTTCCACCTTGGGAGACGTTGGATTTCCATCCTCCGGGAGGTGCCTGACGGGTCATGGCAGCGACCACCCTCTCTCCAATAACAAAGACTCTTGTGTCTCTACTGGCTGACGGAACGTACTCCTGAACCATCATTGGCCTCGCTATCATCTCTAGGCTCTGGAAAGCATTGTAGGCGAGATCCGGGTCTTCGAATCTCAATGACCCGTAGCCCATTGAACCTATGATCGGCTTGTAGACAATCTTCTTCATGATTCTCGCATGTCTGTAGGCTTGAAGAGCGCTCTCAGTGACAAACGTCGAGGGAACGGGGATTCCGGCCCGAGCTAGATTGCACATAGTCAGATACTTGTTCCTGGCGTTGAGGAGAGGATCGACAGGGTTGATCACTCTTACACCAGACAGTTCGAGATGAGTCAGCACTCCGATTCGCTTGGTTATTCTCTCACATGTTCCTCTGCCTAGCCCTCTGAGAAAGGCGATGTCTTGTCTGTCGAGTTCTTCGCTCTTCGCGTAGAACCTTGATCCTTTTCCATCGATGCGCCCGGAGAGGTCGACTGCACTCGCCAGAGTGACATTGTGCCCGAGCTCCCTCGCCTCTTTTGATAAGTCCTCGACGTTTCCGTCAACATCCTTTCCATGAACTATCAAGACGTTCATCTTGGCTTTCTCACTCCCTTGGCCTTGACTATGAGAACGCCTTCAACAAACGGGTCTATTGAGGAAAGGAAGGAATTAAGCTTGAGCGCCGGAACGATTGGGACTCCGCCTATGAGTTTCGGGCCTGACTCGACCAAGCTCACAACGGCAGGAATGAAGAATGTGGTGTTTCCTGCAGAGATACCAAGTCTACGCTTTGCTGCTCCATTGCACGCTAGACTTTCAACTCTCTCGACTTGCTTTGCAGCGATTTTTTGGGCTGCCGCTCCACGTAACCCTTTCATCCAGTGCTTGCAGTCCGCGCAGATGACAAGCATGTCCTTGACTCCTACGACATCGATTTCCCGGCGGCGGTCACCTGACCTAAGCGCAAAGTGTTTGACAGTTGAGAATCCATTTGCCTCCAAAGACTTGACGGTGATATTCTCAAACTCTTGCCAACTCAGAAGGCGACATATCCTTTCGAAGTCAGCCCCTTGCTTCATGGCATAGAGCGCTAGAGAGAGCCTTTGTTCAGAACTAGCCGACAAAATGCCTCCTCTGAACTCAAGCACTTCTCTATCAGAAAGTTCTCTCGCCCGCGTTTGTGCTTCGATGAGGGGAAGCTTGGCGTTTCTACTAAGATCCTCAAGCGAACACTCGTCGCCATTTTTGGTGAGAGTCAGAATCGAGGCCAGAAGGCTTCTCATGGACATGGAGATCTGCTCTCATCTGTGCGCATGTACTGGGTGAGCTTCGTCGGTGCCAGCTTGGCTGAGGCAGATTCGAAGTGAGCTTTGATCCTGGTCTTGGCTTCTCGCTGTCGAGGCGTCAGTTTTCCAAGCATTTCTAGCACCTGAAGGCAGTTCTCTACGGCATATCCGTGAAAGTGATTGTTGAAGTAGCCGTACACTTTGTCAACGGTTCGCGTGGCTTCCTGAATCTTCGGTACCCATGGAGCTAGCTCCTCTGTCTCATAGCGGTAGTCATACCATAGTCGTGATCCTTTCCCGTGCCAACGAAAGTAGGAGAAATCGGTTGTGAGATGAACTTCTGGAGGAAGCAGCGGCTCATCAACGACCACGTAGGCCACGCGATACCGTTTCAACAGATCCCAAGTTTCAGGTCTTATCCACGAAAGATGACGGAATTCGACAGCGAACCTGTACTCTGCCGGCAGGATCTTGAAGAACCTCTCCATTCTCTCCAAGTCGAAGTCAAGGCTTGGTGGCAGCTGAATGAGTATGCAGCCCAACTTTCCGTCTTGCTGAAGTGGGGCCATCAACTGGCAGAACCGTTTCAGGTCTACGTCTACCTGTTTCGCTAGGTCGAGCTTCTTCTTGTGGGTTATCACTTGGGGCATCTTCGCCGCGTAGACGAAATCCGGATTGACGTGCCTGAGCCATCCCATCACTGTGCCTCGGGACGGATAGGCGTAGAAGGTTGAGTCTATCTCCGCTGTGGTGAAAACGCGAGCGTACGCTCTGAGTTTGCTGTCTCTGCTGGTCTCATAGAGAGGCCCCACCCACTCGTCATAGGACCAACCAGAAGTGCCTAGGTAGATGTCGCCCACTTCTCGACCACAAGATATACGTCGGTTTCACAGAATATAAGCAGGGCGCACAGTTGACCACGATCCTGATCGGAGCCGGCGGATGGGCCTACTTTCACGTTCCCGGAGAAGACACTCTAACAGCGTATACAAGAGCCTTCAACTTTGTTGAAATAAACTCAACCTTCTACGAATATCCGGACATGCGAACCGTTAGATCTTGGAGAAGAAAGGCACCTAGAGACTTTGAGTTCTCGGTCCGCTGCCACAAGGACATATCTCACCAGAACAGACTTGAGCCGTCAAACCTGAACATCGCTTCTCTCGAAAAGATCCTTGACATATGTGAAGCGTTGAGAGCGCCGGTTCTGCATGTCCTGACTCCTAGAGGCATGAAGTTCAACAATGAGGTGACCAGAGAAGTCCGTGACCTCTTCGGCTCAGTTAATCTGAACGGAACGAGGATCTCTCTAGAAATACCTAGAGCTAATGCTGAGGCGCTCAATGAGTCCATAGCAAAGATCATGCAAGACCTGAATATGGTTCACTGCGTAGATCTGTCCAAGGAGGAGCCTGCATACAAGTCTGACCTTCTATACACAAGGCTCTTCGGCCATGGAGAAGGGAACGTTTACCAGTTCACAGACAAAGAACTCAGGGAGATCGATGCAAAAGCGTCGAAACCCGAGTTTGAGAAATCTATTCTTGCGTTCCATGGTGTGAAAATGTACAAGGACGCAGCTCGTCTCAAGGTCTTCAGGAATGCAGGAAGTTTTCCACCGGTCACGTCCAGCTTGGGCCTTGAGTCCTTACGCGAGGTGCTTTCTGAAGATCAATCGTTTCCCACATCTAAGACGACACTGATCGAACGTCAAGGCTGGAAGATCATCGACCTGACCTCAGAGAGACGAGTCGTAGCTGCCGAAGTACTTGCGAAACTCCCTGACCGCCAATATCTCTCCACAAGCGAAGTATTGCTAGCACTTAGGAATCAAATTCCGCTTATCCAGAAGGGCTAGCCTGAGCTGCAACACGTGGCCTTTTGTTCGCGCTTTGCTCAGGATCTAGTTCTTCTCCTAAGGGCCCTTCTTGCCTGATCCAATGCTATGATAATCAAGGGAAACAAAGACAGGAATGCCCAGTCGGATAGGCCTAGGCCCACTGTCCCAAAGACTGCTTGAAGGAAGGGAACGTAGACTATTGCCATGGCTGCGCTCAGCTGTCCGGCGATACCAAGCCAGATCCACCTGTTACTTGCCAGCGTCTTCTCAGAGCCGGACCCCCCACCTGCCCGAAGAGACAGCACAGACCCTACTTGTGCAACAACGATTCCAGCAAAGGTCATAGTGGTTCCCTTCATATACAAAGGATCTGAAGAAGAGAGCTGGAGGCCCCAAGTCCATCCTCCAATGAGCCATGTTCTCAGACAGCCGGCCATGGCTGCCAAAGCTACGAATCCTCCGAGGCATAGCGACTTGAGGAGTGTCGAACTATCGAAAAGTCGCTCTTTCCGGCTTCTAGGAGGGCGCATCATAGTTCCCGGCTCCGGGGGCTCTAGTCCCAACGCCAAAGAAGGCAGGACTTCAATGCCAAGATCTATGGCAAGTACTTGGGTCGCAAGCAGAGGCAGAGGGATTCCGAGTAGAACGTAAAGGATGTATGCTGACAGTTCAGCCCAGTTGTGTGCGAAGACATATGCGATGAACCTTCTAATGTTGTCGAATATGGTTCGTCCGCTTTCTACAGCCCTTACTATTGAGGCGAAACTGTCATCAAGCAATACAACCTCCGAGGCCTCTTTTGCGACATCGGTTCCAGAGAGCCCCATCGCGACTCCGATGTCAGCTTCCTTGAGAGAAGGAGCGTCATTGGCGCCATCTCCCGTGACTGCCACCACTTCTCCCATGCTCCTGAGCAATCTGACAATTCTTAGCTTGTGTTCAGGCGCCACACGCGCAAAGATCACGTTCTCTCTCTGAAGCAACGCTTCCAGCTGCGAGTCGCTCAACTTGTCCATGTCAATGCCCCTTGTCACAGAGCAATCTTCTGATTCGACTATCCCAACTTGGAGGGCAACTGATCGTGCGGTGGGGCCGTAGTCTCCCGTTAGCATGACGGCCTTTATGCCGGCGCGCTTTGCGGTATGAACAGCCTCTTGCACCTCTGGACGAGGTGGATCCTGCATGCCTACGAGGCCAAGGAATATCAGGTCCTTTTCAACATCGTCGGGGCGAAATCCTTGAATCCTTCTTTCCTCAGTCTTGTACGCTATCGCGATCAGACGCAGGCCTTTATCGCCGAGTTCGCGTATCTTGCTGCCGATTTCAGCAAGCCACCACGGCGACATCTTCTCCGCTTTGTCCTGGGTTTCTAATCGGTTTGAGACTGATAGTATACTTCTAGGTGCTCCTTTGACGTAGACAACCGTTCCTGAGTTAGTAGAGTGAATTGAGGCCATTCGCTTACGGTTCGAGTCAAAAGGTATCAGAGAGAGCCTAGGCTTCTGAGACAGCGATTGGTCGACATTGAGGTCATTCTTCAGGGCAAGGACCAGTAGCGCGGCGTCCGTGGGGTCGCCGATCGCACTCCAAGGCCTTCGCTCGTCTGAGGGGGGATCCAGCTTGGCGTTGCCACAAAGTGCACATGCCTCAACGAATCTGTCGAGCCTAACGCTTTCTTCCTTTCGCAGGACTCTGCCATCTGTCAAGAATTCCCCTGCTGGCTCGTAGCCTACGCCAGAGACTTCGACCTTGAGGCGAGGCATCCATATCTCCTTCACCGTCATCTCTCCTTTCGTGATCGTTCCCGTCTTGTCTGTGCATATGACAGTCGTACTTCCAAGCGTCTGCACTGCCGAAAGCCGTTTCACCAGAACGTTTTGCCTAGACATTCTCAGGACACTGAGCGCGAGGGAAGTGGACACAGTCACTTGAAGCCCCTCTGGCACGCATGCCACCATCACTCCTATCATGAAAAGGATGGCATCATAGAAGGCAAGGTTCAGGAAGCTTGAGCCTAAAGCAAAGAAGAATGCTCCCACTCCTATGGCTGCGAGGAAATCAAGTCTCGCTAAGTAGGCTATCTCCTTTTGCAGAGGACTGATCGGGCTTTCTATCTGCTGGGTTAGGCCTGCGATCTTTCCGAATCTAGTGCTCATTCCTGTGCCTATGACGACCGCTCTGCCTGTGCCTCGGGCAACGCTGGTGCTCATGAAGACCATGTTAAGTGCCTCTAAATCAGATCGGGCACCTCTCGGAGGTGTAACCACGCTCCTGGGCTGAGGGGTAGACTCGCCGGTGAGCGGAACGTTGTTGGTCCAGAGCTCGAAAGCTTCAAAGAGTCGAGCGTCAGCGGGTACACGATCTCCTTCTTCAAGGAGAACGATGTCTCCCGGAACGATTTCTTCGACAGGTATCCTCTGTAATCGTCCATCTCTTGTGACTTTGGCGTGTAGCGGAATCCAGCGTCTCAACGCTTCCATAGCCTTCTCCGCCCGCCATTCTTGGACGAAACCGAGCGCTGCATTGATCAGGACAACTAGGATGATCGTTAAGCTCAGAGAGAGCATCTCTGCTAAGGCAGCTAGGACGCTAGCGGACAAGAGCAAGATGCTGAAGAAATCCACGAGGTGAGCAAGAAACTTCCTTGTCAACGGTCGCTTCTTGACTTCGGCAATGACATTTCTTCCGTATCGTTCTAGGCGACTTCTCGCTTGATCCGTGCTCAGTCCATGGGGAGAGCTGCGCAAGCGCCGGAATACGTCATCGATAAGCTCGTAGAGATATGTCTCCACCAGAAGTCGCCTCACTTACGTCCGTCAGAATGAACGTTACTGCAGCAACCTTGTAGACGCCAAATGAAGCATCACGAACGAGTCATGTCTACGTCTAAGCTTCAAATGCCAGGCGCCTCAAGATTCGTCTAGGCTTGCCAGTCTTCCATATAAGGATTCGTCGCCCAACAGTGATCCTACGGGAACGCCTCCGAGACGAGGTCTGTCAACAGAACAGCATCAGCTCGCCGCGTGAGAACTTCTGCTCTCTACTTACCTTTGAGATGGAGCGTTCAGACTTGAGAAAGGTTCAAGACAGCGTTCATCTCACATAATCTCACTGTGATGTATGCATGTTCTGTTCGAGATGTGGTCGGCAATTGGCTGACGAGGCTACTTTCTGTCCTAACTGTGGGGCGACGATCCGTGGAAGCGCGCCGGGCTTCCTGATAGTGACGACTCCCACGATTCCAGGATATAGGATCAAGAAGGTGCTGGGAGTCGTAACCGGGATGAGCCCCAGAACTCGTGGGATCCTTGGAAAGTTTGTGGCTGGCTTTCAGTCGGTCATCGGGGGTGAGGTCACAGCCTTTACAACTGAGCTGGAGAAGGCTAGATTGGAAGCCATAGAAAGGGTAAGGGAGAAGGCCATATCTGTCGGAGCGAATGCTGTTGTTGGGTTGGACTTGGAGACCTCGGACATAGGTCTGCAAGCGGGGATCACAGTGATCTCTGCAACCGGAACAGCCGTCGTAGTAGAACCCGAGATCTGAGTCAGCTCAGCACTATAACACGATTTGTGGCGGGCCCGCGGGGATTTGAACCCCGGATCTCCGGCTCCGCAGGCATCCGCAGAGGCTTGCCTCTCAGCGTCCTTGTCCGGACTAGACTACGGGCCCACCGCCTCATAGATGGACATTCAGATTTATAGGTTGACCAACCTTCGAAAACGAGAAATAGCTGAAGATTGGATTGGCGACCTTTGCCGGGCAGGAAGTTCACTATGAGAAAGATCAAAGTTGAGATAGACAAAACGCACGGGGCTAGCCTCACCTTCTACAGACTTGGCAACGGAAGACCGAGGATTCTGGTAACTGGAGCGGTTCACGGTGACGAAGTCATAGGGACATACGCAATGCGAAAAGTGATCTCATTGCTCGATCGAAGAACGCTCAGAGGTTCCGTCACGTTCCTCCCTATCGCTAACCCATTGGCCTTTCGATGTCGAGAGCGGGCCTCCCCCGTGGACAGTGCAGATCTAAACAGGATCTTCCCGGGAAACCAAGAGGGCTCCGTCTCAGAGCGCCTCGCCCATCGCATATGGCAGGAGGCCATGGCATCTGACTATGTGCTCGACCTGCATGGTTGCGGAATGAGTTGCACTCCTTACGTTCTGTGTCTTCATAAAGAATTCGACTTCATACGAAGATACGTGAAAAAGCTTGCAGTCCCTACGGTTGTTGAATCCTCTGGACTGAGAGGGCAGCTCTTCATCGAGGCCTCTCACAAGAAGATCCCTGCTGCGATAATAGAGGCCGGAAGCCATCGCGGCGTACTTGACGTTGACCATGCAGACCAACTTCGAAATGCCATGCTTGGGCTATTTGCAAGTCTAGGAATAGTCCGAGAAAAGGCATCCTCTGAGCAGCAGCGTTTCTTCGGAAAGATATCAGGGGTCAAGGCAGAAGAAGAGAATTTCTTCATTCCACGAATCCGGGCAGGAACGCTCGTGAAGAAAAGAGACGTGCTTGGAATCATGAGCGCCGGAAGCAAGAGAATTCTCAGCCCATACAGAGGGATCGTAACAAGCATTCAAATGTCAGGAGTCGTATTCCCAGGAGACTCAGTTGCAAGCATAGCCGAAGAAGTCTGAAATATGGGATTGCGCAGCTTCGAAGCCCTTAATTACGCGCAAGGTACTCATCTCTGAAATTTCACGCAATAGGATGCAGCGTTTCCGATGCGAGATGATCAACGCGAACAATCATCGGTCAGGTTTGGCTTTCTGCGCGGCAACATGCCAGTCATGATTGCGACCGGAGCCCTATGGCAATTCGCAGGAAACTCCGTCTGGCCCTTCTTCTCCCTCTACGTCCTAGCCTTGGAGGGCACTCCGGAAACGATTGGAATAATCAGCGGCATAGGAACAATAGCGTCGATTCTGCCAACACTAATGGGTGGCTACCTAGCTGATGTATACGGCCGAAAGAAGCTGACTGCCCTCTTCAGCGTCATTCTGGGGCTTGCAAGTCTCTTCATGGCGATGGCACTAGACTGGCGAATGCTGTTAGTCGCTGTAGTCATAGAATCCCTCGCATCAGGTTTCAGAGAGCCCGCGATGAGTGCCCTGATAGCAGACTCACTTTCACCGGAGTCAAGAGGCATAGGATTCGCTGCTTGGGCAATCATCCCCACAATCCCTGCGGTGGTCTCTCCCATGATCGCAGGTTACATGATCGACCTGCAAGGAACTCTCTTGACTCTCAGATGGGGATACATCTTGACCGGCTTGGCCGCCCTCACAGCTGGCTCGTGCCGATTCATGTTCCTCAAGGAAACCATTCGGCCGAGAACTGAAGAAGCCAGATCTCTCCCGGTCATGGCAAGGACCGTAGCGTCGACACACAAGCGAATGACACGTGACCTTTGGATTCTCCTCGCAGCAGAGAGCCTTGTCTGGCTAGGCTGGGCTGCAGCCTCACCGTACTTCATCCTATATGGAACCACCGATGTCATAGGATTGAGTGCAACAGATTGGGGCCTTGTTCTTCTGAGTTCGAATTCAGCGAGGGTTCTAGGTTTCGCGTTCGGTTCACTCGCAGACAGGTATGGGCGAAGGAATGTTACTGCTGTCTCACTCTTGCTGGCAGGCGTGTCTTCGTTCTTCTTCATTCAATCGAAGACGCTTCCTCAAGTAGCATTGATCTTCACGATCAATTCTCTCTCGACGCTTGTTGTGCAGCAGTTGTCTCAAGCCTTGAGGGCTGACGTATGTCCCAGAGAGAGTCGAAGTAGAGTTTATTCGTTCTTCATTGTGTGGCAGTACGCCGCAAGAACCTTTGGCTCAGTTCTAGGAGGCGTCCTCTACGCTTCGGTCTCGAAGACCATGCCCTTCTACCTCGAAGCATCCGTAGCATTGGCATGCACAGGGATCCTTCTGTCTTTGATGGTAGAGAAGACTCGAAAGGAGAAGTAGACAACCCTAGTGGCTCAAGATCCTTGAAAGAGCGTCCGCAACATTGTCTCGCCCCATAGCTACGATGTAGGGCCCCAGCCTAGGACCTTCCGGTCCGCCGATGAGTACTTGATAGAGAACCCTAAAGAACGCAGGTGCCTCCAAAGAATGCTTGCGGGCAACAGCGAAGATTCCGTTCTGAATCCTCTGCTCATCAGTCTCTGATTTTATGAGGCGAATCAGCTCTTCTATGGCACCTTTCTCCTTCTCATTGAGTTCGATGCGTGTCTCGGTTATCTCTTCGAAATCCGTAGCCCAGCTCTGTGCATATCGGACCCTACTGAGGAAATCTGGGGACTCCTCATCTACTCTCAGGCCGTATCCTCTCAACTTGCTTGCTATGAACGCAACCTCTCGACCTTTCGGTGCAACTTTCGCTAGATAGACGAGTAGGTTGTAAGGTATGTGGACCGACGGTTTTGAGGGAGGGCGTAGAAGCCAACAATACTCATAGAGGCCCCTAAGCTTCGCTCGCTCTCTTGCGTCGGACACCTCTTTCGCCCCGAAATAAACGTCTTCCAAGTCATCGAGCTCCCTCACGTAGGTCGCGATGTCTGAGACGCCAATCGTCCTAGAGCCTATTACCCTCTTGTACATGAGAAGTAGAAGAGACTGGGGCGACGCATATCTAAACCAGACCTGCGGTGTAAACACATTTCCAGCTGACTTCGAAATCTTCTTTCCCCCTTTGTCCAGGAACATCTCATATCTGACATGGAACGGGGGCGGATAATTCAGGATCTCTTGGCTGATCTTGTCATTGACTCGAACAGAGTCAGCAATGTCTTTTCCATAAGCCTCGACATGTATGCCCAGAGCGCTCCATCTCATCGCAAACTCGACTTTCCACATGAGCTTTCCTTCACCCTTTGTGATATCTGCGACTCCTTGGTGGCCGCATCCTTGAAGCCTAGTCCCCTTTACCTCCATCCCCTCACACTTGTACGCGACCTTTTTCTCGTCTGGCAGATACTTCAGGGCAGTAGTTGTGTAGATTCTTCCACACTTCTCGCAAATGGCGAAATAGGGCAGCGCTTGAACGTACTTCTCTTGGGACACCTCTGACCTAATCATCTGGCCTATCTTCTCAGCGTTGCGAAGCAGTCTGTCGATCTCCATGTTGAACAGTCCTCGCCTGTATGCGTCAGCAGCTGAAACAAACTCGTACTCTATTCCACAAGTATCCAGTGCATCTCGGAGGAGGCTGCTCATGTGTTCACCGTAGCTCCCATGGCAGCCAAAAGGGTCAGGCACTTCATCCACAGGATAGCCTAAGTGCTTCTCCAGAGATTCAGGAAGGCCCGCCGGAACCTTTCGCAGACCATCCTTATCGTCGCTGAAGGCCACGTACGTCGCCTTGCGTCCAGCGGCCTCAAGAGCAAGTTTCATCCCATAAGCTCTAGCCCCATCTCCAAGACTTCCCAAGTGAGGAATCCCAGAGGCGCCTAGCCCGCTCTCGACCTTGAATACTCCGACCTTCCTTCCGAGCTTTTCCTCTCTCTCCAGTATCTTCATCGCGGTCTTGTCAAGCCATGTGCCTCGGCCGACTATCTCCTGTACCACGTGACTTCTCCGTTCCGCTAATCAGTCAAGAGTCCTTTGTGAAAAACGTTTCCGGATCGGGCCTCCATGAATGCTACATACTGCAAGGGCTATTTCCTTCGGGCCGTGCTGACAATCTTGATGATATCCCTGTCCCGGAGAACATAGTCAGCAGGCAACCTAACCCCCGTTCGAGCGTCGAGGGCGTAGAGCATAGTTCTGGCCAGATCCGAATGAATCTGCTCAGCCAGTTCCTTGGCTGTCGCAGTTGAAGGGATCAAGAAGACATCTGGAAGGACGCGACCTTTCTTGTCTGAAAGCTCTTTGTCGTTCTCGACAGGATATATGGAGTTCATACCAAGGAGCTTGAAGACGCACATGTTGAGTGCGAATTGCACTCCTGTATGCAGCCATTTCGAGAACACTCTCTGTTGAACGTAGTTCAGTGCCCATAGCTGCTCCTTGCTCAGCCTACTCCGATCAACGACCTTGAACGTCTCTTCACCAGGGACATACTCAATGAACCCCTTCTGCTCCGCTCTTCGCAACGCAAGCTCTGCTTCGCTGCAGCATGGAACGACTGCTGATCCCTTAAACTGGTCTGCAATCTTTCCGAGAAAGTTCTCTGCAAATCGTATGTCCATCTTGTTCGCAATTATGAGAGTAGGCTTCGAAAGGGTCCTTATCCTCTGACCGAACTCTCGCACATCGTTCTGGCTCCACTTGCTGACATCTCTTGACTCAAGGCCCGTTGCTTCGAGAGCCTCTCTGACCTGTTCTGGCTTCACCTTTAAGCCCGTCAGCTCCTCGCCGAACGCCTCATCCATTGTAGCCCGTGTCTTCGCCATGCGCTTTGCAACTCTCTTCAAGGTTCTCTGGAGCGTGGCTGCAAACCACATCACCAATTCCTCCTCAATGTCGTAGATGTCTAGGATCGGGTTCCCCATTCCCGGCTTAGATATTCTTCCTTCTGCGTCAACTCCGCCTGAGGCGTCAACAATGTGCAGTAACGCGTCGGCCTGTGCAGCCACATTCAGAAACTGGTTGCCTAGTCCTTTTCCCTTCCAAGCTCCTTTGATCAATCCTGGCAGATCTATCAGTTCGACAGGAATGAACCGCCAGCCATTGAGACATCTAGAGTTGACCGGGTTATCTCTTACTCCTAACTCTCGACAGGCGCAGAGTGTTTGCACTTGAGCAATGCCAATATTGGGCTTCTTCGTCGTGAACGGGTATGTTGAAATCTTGGCAGACTGAAGCGTAGCGGCATTGAAGAACGTAGTCTTGCCGGTGTTGGTTTTGCCAATGAGCCCTATCCGAATCATGAGGTATAGTCTGAGGACAGGCCCTTAATAGCATTGCAAAAGTACAGCTCAGAACTAGTCTTCAGCATAGTCTCAGAATCTTATTAAGGCTCTCCAAGATCAAAGCAGCGGCATAATCCTGTTAGAAGGTGGAGACATAGGATGAAGATCGTCAAGATTGATTCCCTTCCCGTTGAAAAGCGTTCTGGGGGCATCTTTGTTGGGACAGTTGAATCTAAATCGCTTGTAAACGAGTCCATCGGAGCAACCGACCTAAAGCTCGACATAATCACTTTCCCTCCCGGTGTCAGAAACAAACCGCATAGACACACATACGATCAAGTGCTGTACATCCTTTCAGGAGAAGGCATAGTGGCAACAGAAAGCGAAAAAGAGATCGTGACACCGGGCATGGCGATTCTCATTCCTCGTGGAGAGCTGCACTGGCACGGGGCCACAGACGCAAAATCTTTTCAACACATTTCGATCCTTCGCCCGGGCGAAACCAAGTACTAACGGCGTCAGATTGGAACTGTAAAGCTCTCTTTGGGACTCCGCTACTCTTAATAGCAAATTGTCCCGTCTAGTCCTTCCTATTCGCACACGTGGCTTCGCATGGCAAAAAGAATCGTTGTATGCCCCAAATGCACGAAGCGCTTTGACATAGCATACGCTCGGGCCTTCGCCTGTGGAAGTTGTCCCTCTTCAACCATGGGAGATTGCGGGCTCATAAAGTGCCCTGCATGCAGCCACGAGTTTCCTGCGTGAAGGCGTTTGGATTGAGTGAGCGATATAGGAAGGTCGTAGTCAAATGGAAGTCCCCTAGAGGGATGTCAATAGCACTTCTGCTCGCACTTGCCTCTATGTCTGTCAGCTTGCTGTTCGTTGAATATCTATCTGCCCACGGTTTGGAAGACAGGGTAGAGTTCGTTCGATTCGGAACTGCAAGTCTGCCCATTCGTATTCTATTCCTGCCTTCGGTAGGTATCGCTCTTCTGTTCATCTTTGCCTGGGTCTATCTTGTCCAGGAAACTGCCTATGTCCGAGCGATTCCAGGTCCCGCGTTAGAAGAAAGACTGCTGTCTCTTAGAATGGTGAAGTACGCTGCGTTCGTGGCTGCCGTATTTACATCGTGCCTATTCATGCCTTACCTGTTAGGTTCTGCACTGTTCCTTAGATTTCTTGGCGCAACGACGACCTTCATGAGGTTCCTCGAACCCTATGCCCTTCGAACCGTAGCCCTGATGTCCTCACTTAACGTCATCAACGAGAACTGGAAGTACATTCTATCGTTGAATTCCGCCGCCTTCATAGCAGCTGTGTTAACGTTGCTGGCCGCCAGACGGGGAAGGAAGATCGCCTTGGTGAGGCGGAGGTAGATCTTCGAGGAAGATGTTTGTATGCCTCCCGATGTTCTTGTCACGGACCTTGAAGCGGATTCGATTCAGAAGTGACTCTTCTTGCCCACATTTCGATCGAAGATTGTAGACATATCTACGAGAACTCGGTTGGTTCTTCTGAACGCGAAGGATGCCGAGCAGCTGGGAATAGCAACCCATGACAGGGTCAGATTGGCCAAGGATGACCGCTCGGTTCCTGCAATCGTGAACACAACCGAGACATTCGTCGGGCCGGGAGATATTGGGGTCTTCTTGGACACTGCGAGCGAGTTTGGGATCGTTGAAGGAGACACAGTGACAGTTACTCTTCTTCCCCCACCGACTTCAGTTCAATACATAAAGAAAAAGATGCGCGGCGAGAAACTCACAAGCGAAGAGGTCAACAGCATAATCAAAGATGTAGTTGACAGGGCCCTAGGCGAGATTGAGATCACTGCATTCGTTACTGCAGAGCAGTATCATGGAATGGGGATGGACGAGGTCGAGGCTCTCACGAGAGCCATGGTTCGTCACGGTTCTACCATAGAGTTTGAACGGCCGGTTTTTGACAAGCACAGCTTGGGGGGCATCCCCGGAAACAAGGTTACACTTCTGATAGTGCCGATAGTCGCTGCGGCAGGCTTGCTAATTCCCAAGACAAGCAGCAGAGCCATCACAAGCCCGTCGGGGACAGCTGACACAATGAATGTGTTGGCGCCGGTAGATTTCTCAGCGTCAGAACTCAAAGCAATAGCGACGAAGACCAGCGGAGCAATAATCTGGGGAGGCAGCCTCAATCTTGCACCCGCAGACGACATATTCATCGGGGTTGAGTATCCGCTGCAAATAGACCCAGAACCTCAAATGCTGGCGAGCATAATGGCCAAGAAACTAGCAGTAGGAACCGACTACCTTGTCCTAGACCTTCCAGTGGGACGAGAAGCCAAGGTGGAGACCTTCGAGCAGGCGAGAAGCATATCAAACCAGCTCATCGAACTTGGCGAACGCCTCGGCGTGAGGGTCAAATGTGGGATTACATACGGCGGTCAACCAATAGGATACAGCGTTGGTCCAGCTCTGGAAGCTAAGGAGGCCCTCCTTGCCCTTGAGGGGCGAGGTCCGACCAGCCTTGTGGAGAAATCCACAGCTCTAGCAGGTCTTCTTTTCGAGTTGGCCGGAAAGGCTTCGAAAGGAAGAGGCCAGGACTTGGCGAAAGAGCTGCTTGCGTCGGAAAAGGCATTGAAGAAGATGCGTGAAATCATCGAGGCTCAAGGAGGAAATCCGAAGGTAAGGCCGGATGACATCCCGATAGGTGAGAAGAAGGCAGAGATTGCGGCGCCATTTGATGGCTACATAACTCGCGTATCAAACAGGGCAATCACGGCGATTGCCAGGGCAGCAGGGGCACCAACGGAGAAAGGGGCAGGTGTGGTCTTCTATGGCAAGGAGGGCCACAAGGTTCAGAAAGATGAGAAAATCTTAGAAATATGCGCCGAACGAGAGTCAAGGCTCGACGAAGCTTATCAGCTTGCCGTGAAGCTCAAACCGATCACGCTAGAGGGAATGCTCCTGCAAGAGATTCCTGAGCTGTGAGTCATGGCTTGTGAGGCGTATCGCTGGTAGTGTTGCCCGTTCAGCAGATGACGTCAGGTGACAATTAGCCCAGTGTGACGCACTGCTCTCAATGTGAGGAGAGATCTTGACTAAGAGCTTGAAAGAGAACAGATCTGTTCGAGTCGGAATGGTCTTTGCGGCATCTCTAGCAGTGGGAATAATCCTGCTCGCCGCCTTTCTGTACCTAGTGGGACTCGGGCAGATAATGGAGACAATTCGAACCGTGAACATTCGTATCATGTTCCTAGCGTTCCTCCTCGACATGGTCGGCCTAGTTCTCTACGGATCCTGCTGGTACGTGCTGCTTAGGGCCGCAGGCCTCGACATGCGTTTCCGGACCTGCATATCCATTGCACTGGCAGGAATATTCACTTGCTACATAACTCCGAGCGGCTTCTTCATGGATGCGT
>Ga0209725_1000329_pt1 | contig 29024 bp, 23 predicted proteins | sample I18A1metaG_FD_184145 | JGI IMG/M metagenome (GOLD analysis project Ga0209725, IMG submission 184145) | Lake sediment bacterial and archeal communities from Gulf of Boni, Indonesia to study Microbial Dark Matter (Phase II) - ​I18A1 metaG... | ecosystem: Environmental > Aquatic > Freshwater > Lake...
CTGCTTTGGTCTCCGAAGAGGCGGCGACTCTCGGCAGAATCCTCCGAGAGGGCAAGCAGACTCCACGAGACGAACTAGACCTCGTCCTCGGACCTGAGGTTACCGGAATAATCTGCCACGAGTCATCTGGACACCCGCAGGAGGCGGACAGAATTCTAGGCAGAGAGGCCGCACAGGCAGGCGAGTCCTACCTCAAGCCGGACATGATCGGGTACCGAGTCGGGACAGAGGCGGTCACTATCGTGGACGACCCGACTCTTCCGAACTCGTACGGGTTCTACCTCTACGACGAAGAGGGAGTGAGAGCGACGCGGAGGACTCTGATCAAGGACGGAGTGATCACCGGATTCCTTCACAATCGAGAAACCGGCGCAGAGCTAGGGGTCGGGAGCAACGGGGCGGCAAGGGCGGTCAGCCACGATAGAGAACCAATCGTTAGAATGGCGAACACCTTCATGCTACCCGGAGACCGTACCGACGAGGAACTAATCGAGGACATCAGCAGAGGCGTCCTCATCAAGAGCTTCATGGAATGGAACATCGACGACAGACGCTACAATCAAAGATACGTCGGGCTTGAGGCGTACCTGATCGAGAATGGGGAAATTAAGAACGCCGTGAGGAACCCGATTCTGGAAATTACTACGCCGGGACTCTACAGTAGCGTCGACGCGGTCGGAAGAGAAGTGCGGTTCGAGGCAGCGATGTGTGGGAAAGGAGAACCCGATCAGGGCGCCCCGGTTTGGCACGGAGGGCCGTCCATACGATTGCGAAAGGTCAGGCTGGGAGGATAGCACGTTGAATCCGGAACAAATCCTGGGCGAGGTTCTCGATTACGGCCGCGAGCTAGGTGTAGGCGAGGTAGCAGCGGCTGTGACTCGCGAGAAACGCAAGATGCTCCGGTTCTCGAACAACTCTGTCACGGTGGTGCAATCGTGGGATCAAACCGTCCCAACCGTATACATGACATCGAAGCGCAAGCGAGCCGGAGCTCGAGTGGAGAATCCGAGCTTGGACGCTGTGAAGGAGGTGATGAGGACGCTGAAGGCTGCGATGGATATCACCAAGCCGGGCGAGGTTGAGCCTTCTCTTCCGACGGGCCCATTCGTCTACGAGCCCGTCCCGGCAACGTACGATCGCCGAATTCCCGAGATGACGGATGAGCTTGCGGATCTGGCTGAAGGGGCGATCAATGCAGCCCTTGCTGAGGGAGCACGGCGATGCTCTGGCATAGTGCTAGCCAGTGAATGGGAGAGATTTGTGAGGACTTCTGCAGGCGCCGATGGCAGAGACAGAGGAACGAGTATTGAGCTCTCGATACGGGCATTCGTCGCCGATGATTCGAGCGGTCAGGGGAATAGCTGTGCCACTCGGCTGGAGGATTTCAATCCCGAATCTGCGGGAGTGGAAGCAGGCAAGATTGCGGATCAAGCCACAAACCCAGTCTATGGGAATGAAGGAAGATACACAGTACTGTTCGGTCCTGCGATAATGGCAAACCTTCTCAACAGAGTAGCGGACTTTGCTTCCGCTTACTACGTCGATCTCGGTCTGTCCTGTCTTGCGGGAAGGGTCGGTCAGAAAGTTGCTTCCGAGAATCTTACACTGATCGATGACCGGCGTCTTCCTCGAGGCATTAACTCTTGTTCGCTTGATGAGGAGGGCTACCCGACTCAGCGCACAACCATCATCGAGCGGGGCATCATGAAGACGTACCTGCACAGCTCCTACAGCGTGGCCAAGTATGGTGGAACACTCACCGGCAGCGCGTTCTACGTCGGCGGGACTTGGGGGATGGCTCCTGTCCCTTTGAATGTGATCGTTGAGCCGGGAGAATTCCGGAAGGAGAAACTGTTCGAGCTGGTGGAAGATGGGCTGTATCTCACGAACAACTGGTACACACGCTTCCAGAACTATCAGACAGGCGATTTCTCGTCCATCTGTCGGGATGGCGCATTCCAAATAAGGAACGGCAAGATTGAACGATCAGTGAAGGGGCTGCGCATCAGCGACAACATGCTCCGTATACTGCAGTCGATCACTGCACTTTCGACCGAGCGAAGATGGATCAAGTGGTGGGAGGTCACCACCCCCGTGTATCTCCCCGAGATCGTCGTTGAGGATGTCGGGATCACCAGAACCACCAAATAGACGACCCGAGTTGAGGCTGGAGGATACCCGGCTCTTTCGTTGGTAGTTCGTCATTGGCCCCACTTGCAAGGTCCTTCTATGAAAGGCACACAGTACGCGTCGCTAACGAGCTGCTCGGGAAGGTTCTCGTGAGAAGACTCAGGTCGACCGTATTGAGAGGAATTATCGTTGAGGCAGAGGCTTACCGGGGGCAAGACGACCCAGCCAGCCACGCTTACGTCGGTCGCACCGAACGCAATCAGGTCATGTTCGGTCCGCCAGGACATGCCTACGTCTACTTCACCTACGGCATGCACTACTGCCTTAACGTCACAACCGAACCTATCGGTCAAGCAGGAGCAGTGTTGATCCGTGCAATCCAACCGGTCAAAGGAATCGAGGCGATGATGAAAAGACGCGGTACAGACAGAATCAGGGACCTAAGCAACGGTCCAGCGAAGCTCACAGAGGCGTTCGCAGTGACTGCAGGCTTGAACGGCCACGATCTTACGACTGTGGGCAGATTGTTCATAACTGAAAACGACAAGCCTGAGGCGTTTCGTATTGCGTCAACCAGCAGAATTGGAATCACAGGAGGACTGGACAAACCTTGGCGCTTCTTCATCAAGGGCAACCCGTTCGTATCCAAGAAATGAGGACCGCCCCTGATCTGCGCTGATGTTTTGAGGAGATAGAAACACAAGCGGACCTCCATGAACCTGTGCCCATTCAGGCACAGTGAGCTACACGATCAGCTCTCGTTTGAGGGGAGAATTCTCAAATCGCGATTGGTGAAAAACGGGCGCGTGTAGAAGAAGCTAGTACTTCTCGATCTCTCCGTGGACGTGGCCTACCTTGAGCAGGGCTAGGTGATGAACGTTCGAGGGTACTCGAAGTTTTCCAGTGTTGTGTATTCTTTCAATTCGGTGGAAAGCCTCCCTGTCGACGTCCTTGTCAAGGGTCAGTAGTCCGCTGTTCTCCAGCTGAAAGGGCCCAAGTTCCTCATGGAGGCCGAATATGTCAGACTTGGACAGGTTCACGGCTCCCGTGAAGACGAGCTTCTTGGTGTCGAAGACGTTTGGAACTGTTGCGCTTCCCTCGTTCATGTAGGCTCGCATCGCCTCATTCATGAGGTCTGCGACGTTCTTGCCTCGCTCCTTGGCGCGGCCGACTACCTTGTTGTATAGGTTCCGGTCCAGGCCGCGTATGAGGACAGCATTGTTAGCCAAGCCAGACAGCCCACAAGAGTTAGCCTGTATATCTTGATTACTTGCTTACTTTGTTAAGCAAGGTTGCTTATAAATCTTGTTAAACCTCTTAAGATGCCTAGCAGGTTCACAATAGTTGACGCGAAAAAGTTCGCAAGAATCGAAGGGGAACATGGCAGAGTGATGAACGACAACGCGACTAGACTCTTGATAGAAGAACTGCAGGAGCTTAGAGAAAGCCCGATCAAGAAGTGTGAGTGGTGCCATCAGCCTCTGCCCAATGAGCGTTATCACTTACGTATCTGCCCAAGATGCAGGAAAGCAACGATAGACGCCTTCCTGAAAGGCGAGCTGTAGCAGACCGCGCCCAAACCACGCACGACGTTCTCCGGCAGATTTGCTCACAAAGGTACCCCATCGATTGACGCTGATCATCTCGAGCAGACACGTGGAACGTATCTCTCTTCATTCCAGAGAATCCTATCCAGTCGAAGCTTGCGGAATACTGATCGGGACGGCAACCGGTGACGAGCGAACAGTGAAAGAAGTATGGCCGGCAAGGAACGAGCTCTCCTCCAAGTCCTCCTACGAGATCAATCCAGAGACGCTATTCCGTGCCTTCATGTACGCCGAGCAGAAAAAGCTGGACGTGGTAGGCTTCTACCACAGCCACCCCTTCTGGTCCGCTGATGCATCCGCGATTGACAGGGCACGCGCCAACTACCCTGGTCTTTCATACTTGATCTACTCAGTTCCGAACAGCGAGATGAAATCCTTCCACTTCAATGGCAAACAACTGGTCAATGAATCGGTAAGAACTACAGCCGACTAGATACTACTCTTCGAACTCTCCGAACTGCGCAGCGACCGATGGCCATCATCTCAAATGACCGGTGTCGAAGCGGCCCGTTCTCCTTCACGGGGGGAATCATCGTTGCGCCCAATCCCGAATCCTTCAGGTCAGGAGAATGATCGAGACGTTGCTGCTGACAATTCTATCACCGAGTTCTGATCCCCTGAGTCATGTAGGACGTGTCATGCAACGATGAACGTTAGTCAACCATATGGGTCGCCCAGTTCGAAGATATGATCGAACCACGGCGTGAAGATGTCGTACGAGGGATCGCTTGGAACTTGAGCGAGAGCATTCAGCTGAGTTGGGGCCTGCTCTCGCAACTCACTAACCATAAAAGCCTTTTCTGAAAGCCGGCATGGAGATGAGCGGGCCTGCTTGACTGCGCAGCGGATCAAGCGGTGGGGCCGTTGACGCGGATGAATACGGTGGGACGAGGGTCACTACACGATTATATACACAATTGTCGAAAACTATTAAAGTGGTACAGCGCGCCACTTCTCTCGCTTCACATTTCTGGAGCAAGATATCCTTGGTAGAGGAGAGCACAGCGCCAGCCGGGACCCCGAACCGCACAGCGCCGACCACGATAAGGCAGATTCGAAAGCGTGACGGACGGCTCGTCGCCTTCGACCAGAACAAGATCACGTCCGCTCTTTCAAGAGCGATCACCCAAACCATCGGAAAGGACGCTGCCCTGGCTCAGCGACTATCCGACCAAGTGGTGAAGATTCTCGAAGAACGGTTTGACGGACGCACCATTCCTACGGTGGAGGAAGTCCAAGATGTCGTTGAGAAAGTGCTCCTGGACAACGGACAGGCCAAGACGGCCAAATCCTACATCCTCTACCGACAGAAAAGGGCCGAGATAAGAAAAGAGAAACAGCGCATACTCGAAAAAGAAGAGATCGATGAAGTCGACAAGCGCTTCGACCTAAATGCACTACGCGTCTTGAAGGCAAGATACCTGAGAAAGGACATTGACGGGAAACTCACAGAGACCCCGAAGGAGCTGTTCGTGAGAGTAGCGGTCCACGTATGCTTGCCCAGTCTCCTCTACGACGAGAGAACGTACGACCGGTCGGGCAAGACACCTGAACATCCAGCGGAGAACTTTGATCCTGCAGCAAATGAGGGCAAGCTGTCAATCGGAAGGTACGCGCTCAACAGATTCCACCTCGAAGCATTGAAGCGGATGTATGACCGGTTCAACAGTGAGGGACGAGCAAGACTTTCTTGGAGCGAATTCCTTGGCCTCCTGCGCGAGGGAAGACTGAACGATCACGAAGCTGAAGTGACCGCCTTCTATGACGTGATGGTTTCCAAGCGGTTCATGCCAAACACACCGGCAATTGCGAACTTCGGAAACGTGCTCGGAATGGGCTCTGCGTGTTTTGTGCTGGATATTGAGGACTCAATTGAGAGCATCATGGACGGGCTGAAGAAGACGGCCATCGTCTTCAAGGCAGGAGGAGGAATGGGGTACAACTTCTCGAAGCTAAGACCCGAGGGGGATTTTGTCAGCTCTACTTCAGGCATCGCCTCAGGCCCGATAAGTTTCATGACGCTCTTCGATACGATGACGGAGGTCATCAAACAAGGCGGAATACGACGCGGCGCCAACATGGGAATACTCAACAGCAATCATCCTGACATTGAGAAGTTCATCACCGCAAAGAAAGGCAATCGTGCTCTGAGAAACTTCAACTTGTCAGTTCTCATCATGCCCGATTTCTGGGAATACTATGAGAAGGACAAGCCGTATCCGCTCGTGAATCCTCGCACGAAAGAGGTTGTGCGTACAACCAATGCCCGACGACTCTTCGACATGATAGTCTTCCAGGCTTGGGAGAGCGCTGAGCCTGGTGTCATATTCTATGATCACGTGAACAAGTACAATCCATTCCTGAAATCGCTCGGGCCGATAGTTACAACGAACCCGTGTGGCGAGGTCCTTCTATACCCTAACGAATCGTGCAATCTCGGGAGCATCAACGTGTGGGCTTTCGTCAAGGAAGATGCGGACGGACGAGTTCAACTTGACTGGGATGCGCTGAGACAGACCGTTGAACTGTCGACGCGATTTCTCGACAACGTCATCGACGTGAACAAGTTCCCGTTGAGAGAGATCGAAGAGATGACGCTGTCGACCAGAAAGATAGGCTTAGGTGTGATGGGCCTTGGCGACCTCCTCTACGAGCTGAAGATCCCCTACAACAGCGAGGACGCTCGTAAGTTCATGGAGCAGCTCATGGAGTTCATAAACTACCACTCCAAGTTAGCCTCGATAGAACTTGCGAAGGAACGAGGACCGTTTCCGTACTATGACAGAAGCTTCTACCCTGAAGGGCGACTTCCATTCAGCGGATTCGAGCAGAAAAGCAGCTGGAAGCTCCCCTGGGACAAGGTGGCGCAGGAGATCAAGAGGTCTGGCGTGAGGAACAGCTACACGACGGTGATCGCGCCAACCGGAAGCATCTCCATGATCGCTGGATGCAGCAGCGGAATCGAACCTGTCTACAGCCTCGTCTACGAAAAGAACGTCAAGGTGGGGAGCTTCTACTACGTTGACCCTGTCTTCGAGAAGGTCATGACTGCACAGGGGCTCTACGACGAAGAACTGATCCGAGATGTGAGCAGCACGGGCGGAACCGTTCAAAGCATCCACTATATCGCAAGCAACATCAAGCGTGTCTTTGTAACGGCTATGGATATTACGCCAGAAGCTCACATTCGGGCTCTAGCCGCCTTCCAGAGATGGGTAGACTCGTCAATCTCGAAGACGAACAACTTCCCAGCTGAAGCCACTGTCGACGATATGAGAGAAAGCTATCTGCTCGCATACAAACTCGGGTGCAAGGACGTAACCGTCTTCAGAGACACCTCAATCAAGGGACAGGTTCTGGTCGCATCTGCAAGAGCAGAGAAACGAGAAAGCCCAGAAAACACGACGAATGTTGGGAAAAGGCCAAGCATGACTCAGGCCTATACAGCGCGCGCTGGGAGACAACGCCTGCAGGTGCTGGCAGTTGGCGCGCCCATAGCAACACCCGAGGCTGATAACTACTACCTAGGAAGGAACCAGAACGGGGGTCGCTCAGATGTGTGTCCACAGTGCTACGGGTTTATTGTCTTTCAAGAGGGATGCTACATCTGCCCCGAATGCGGCTGGGGCGCATGCGGCTAGGCTACTCTTGAATCACCTTGATCCAATCAGGTCCAGCCCATTCATGTAGGGCCTGAGAGCTTCAGGGACAACTATCGAACCGTCACCACGCTGGAAGTTCTCCATAATCGCAACTAGTGTCCGTTCGGTGGCCACGAAGGTACTGTTGAGTGTGTGGACGTACTGAGTTGGCTCGCTCGTCTTGTCTCTGTATCTGACGTTCGATCTAACCGCTTGATATGAGGTGCAGTTGCTGCAAGACACTGCTTCCCTGTATTTTTCTTGGCTTGGCAACCAGACCTCAAGATCATACTTCTTTGCGGCCACGGTTCCCAGATCCCCGCTGCAGACGTTGACTACCCTGTAGGGCAAATTCAACGCTTGGAAGATCTCCTCAGCGTTCGCGATGAGCCTCTCATGTTCATTCCACGAGTCCTCGGGCTTGCAGAAGACGAACTGTTCCACCTTCTCGAATTGATGAACGCGAAAAATCCCTTTCGTGTCTCGGCCGTGAGCTCCTGCCTCTTTTCTAAAACATGGACTGACTCCGCCGTACTTGAGGGGCAGGGCTTTCCCGTCCAGAATCTCCCCAAAGTGGAGTGCGTTTAACGCATGCTCAGATGTGGCAAGTAGGTAGAGATCTTCACCTTCGATCTTGTAGATCGTCTCCTCAAAATCTGCAAGCGCAACTGCGCCTGAGAGGACCTCTCTTCTCAGCAGGTATGGCGGCTGGACAAGCGTGTAGCCTTTCTTCGCAATGAAATCCAACGCGTAACTGATCAATGCATAGTTGAGTCTCACCAGCTCTTTCTTGAGATAGTAGAACCTGGCGCCGGATACTTTCGCAGCCCTTTCCAAATCGATGAGGTCAAGCTTGAGACCAAGGTCGATGTGATCAAGAGACTTGAACGGAAATTGCGGCGGGTTCCCCCACTTTCGAACTTCCACGTTATCATTCTCATCCTTTCCTGCTGGGACACTTTCATGCATGATATTCGGGAGTTGCATCATAATCCCGTCGGCTGCTTGACGCAGCTTCTCAGCTTCCTGTTCGTATTCCCTAATCTTGTCGGGAATAGTCTCTGCCTCGCGCATGATCTCTGAGGCGTCTCGTCCTTCCTTCCGTAACTTCGCGATTTGTTCGGTGAGCTTGTTACGCCGTTGCCTCAGACTGTTCGCTTGGGCCTGAAGTGATCTCCATTTCTGGTCATTTTCCAGTGCATCGTCAACCCAGGTGAGCTTGTCGTCGCTTCCGCGCCTCTTCAGGTCGGCCTTCACGATGTCCGGATGTTCGCGTATGAACTTCATCTCAAGCATCGGCGCAGTACTCCTGCCAATATTCGCATCTTCAAAGTACGGTTATGCTGAAAGGAGCTTCGGGCCTCTTCTATGAAAGTGTTACATCGCCGCGGACTCATTCTAACGGGATCTCAAGCTGCCCTTTGAGCAGCCCCAATCGATTTCTTGACAAGGCCTGACGACTTGCGAGCCAGCTGCCTCAATCTGGCAGGCGAGCGCCCTTCACAATAGACTCTAATCTTCGGCTCGGTTCCAGACTTCCTTATCAGTATCCAGCTGCCGTCGTCGAAGTTCACTCTCACCCCATCTAGCTTGGAGACATCTAGGACCCCCTTTTCGCTCGTGAGGACATTCGAGATGTTGGTCATTGCAGCATCCTTCAAGTGGTCTGGACATGGGAAGAAGAATCTCTCTTGAGGATAATCAGGTATTCCGCGGAACAGAGCGCTGACAACGCCTTTCGACAGGTCGAGGGCCTGAACGACTTTACATGCGGCGTATATGGCGTCACCCCAGAAGCCCCAAGCTGGATCTATGATCTTCCAAGGTTCGCAGCAGAGCCTGACAGTTTCGCGATCCTCCCGATCGAGCATGGCATGTGTCTTGCCGAGTCTTGTTCGCTCGACTGTCCCCCCAGACGAGATCACCACCTTGTCGATGCGCGACGAAGTATCAATAGTCGTAATGATCCTTCCGGACCCATTCTCTGTCAGGAGGAGACGAGCAAAGAAGGCGAGCAGTGTGTCGTTGTTCAAGTACCTACCCTTCTCATCGATCAGAGCCAAACGGTCGCCGTCGCCATCATGAGCTATTCCGAGATCCGCTCCCACGCTTCGCACAAAACGACAAGTCTCGACAAGATTCGTGGGATTAGGTTCGGCAGGTCTCCCTGGAAAACGTCCGTCAGGCTGGGCATTCAAGGAGATGACCTCGCAGCCCATCTTCGACAGTATGAGAGGTGTGAGATTGTATGTGGTCCCGTTTGCGCAATCGACGACGACTCTCAGTCTCCGTCGCAAAGGTTGCATCAAGTCCAGGAGTCTGTCAACGTACAGATCAGTGAGGTCAGGCGCTCTTCCTAGCGCTCCCATGTGATCCCAGGAGACATCCGTGAACTGGTGCTGACAGATGAGCTCCTCAAGGAGTTGCTCCTCCTCGGGCACGTACTCTCTTCCCTGATGCGAGTAGCATTTCATTCCATTGTCTTCCGGAGGATTGTGGGAAGCCGTAACCATGATGCCGGAGTCTGCGCCTGAGGTTCGGACGCCGAAGGCCAGGATAGGAGTCGATAGGAAGCCCGCATCGAGCGCGTCGATGCCTCCTGCAAGTAGGCCTCCTAGTAGAGTTGCCCTAAGCTCCGCTGATGATGTTCTATAGTCGGAACCGACAATGACTTGACCTGTGTTCGCCAGCATGGTGCTCATTGCACGCGCGAGGTCAAGTGCAAGCCTCTCTGTCACTTTGTCCTTGACGCTGCCCCGTATCCCGGCGGTTCCAAAGAGCCTAGCACTCTCAGGTCGCTGCATTCGGATCATCTCAGGTCGAACGCTATCCCGGCCTACCGCTCATCATACTTCAATGGCTGGCTTCCTACTCAAGCTTCTTTCGGAACACAGCCACCGCGGATACGATCATGACAACCGTGTATGCGGATAGGAAGATGAGGTCGTTTGTCACGACTTCGAGACCAGCACCTTTGACGATGACTGCTCTTAACGCGTGAATCATGTATGTCAGAGGCAGCACGTACGATATCGGCTGCACCAGCGGCGACATCGCCTCGATAGGATAGAACGTCCCTGATAGGAATATCATGATGTAGATCATGGGCATTACGGTTTGGACAGCTTGCATCTGAGTCCTTGATCCTGCTGAGACCAACGTTCCAAGACTCAGCGACGCCGTTAGGAAGACCGCCAAGAAGACCGCGATTAGCGCAACGCTGCCTCTTACTACGAGATTGAACGCGTAAACCGCAACGATCAGCATGGATGTCGCGCTGAGAAACCCGAACCCCATGTAGACGAAGAGTTTGCCCAGTAGTATCTCGAAGCCGCTGAGTGGTGTCGCGATGAGTTGTTCTATTGTTCCCCTCTCTCGTTCGCCTGCAATCGCCATGGAGATCAGAATCATTGGAAATATCTGTAGGAATATCCCTACGATGGCGGGCGCGATGAAGTCGATGTATCTGAGTGACGGATTGTACAGGACCAGACGTTCAACTTGAACGCGTAACTTTGGCGTAAGCCCGAGCGCTATGTGTTGCACGACTGGCGTGACCGCGCCCGCTGAGACGGGATCCGATCCGTCCACCATGACATATATGACCGCGTTTGACGATCTCACATCATCTTCGAATGTTGCTGGAATTACGATCGCTACTTTGGCTAGGCCGTCTCGAATCAGCGCCTGAGCTTGGGTTTCGTCGTTTGCGTAGAATCTTATCCGGAGTGTGTCGCTCGCTTTCAGCATGTCAACAAATGCATTGCTGAGCGGCCCTCCATCTTCGTTGACGATGACCGTTGTGATGTGTTTGACCTCACCGGTGAATGCGAGTCCCACTATCGTCATCAACAAGAGAGGCATGAACAGCGTGAGCGCAAAGACCCTACGATTCCTGATTAGATGCGTGATTTCTTTCTTGGTCATCAGGAGAACTCTATCTATTGCCGTGATTTCTCACCAGCTTCTTGCACAAATCTGATGAAGACGTCTTCCAAGCTCGGCTGCGACTGTCTGATTTGAAGGACTTCGACACCATGTTCTCTTAGAAGGGAAGCGAGTCTCGGGATCGCTGAGGATGCCTCGTCAACGACGAGTCGCACTATGCCGTCTGAGACACTGATTTCCCGTACAGATTCTGCGCCCTCAAGTGCGGAGAGCGTCTTCGTGGAGTCAATGGTGACCAGCTCGACTCGTTCTCCACCGACCGCCTTCCGCTTCAGCTCAGTTGGCGTGCCGATAGCGACCAGTCGTCCGTAGTTGATCAGAGCGAGCCTGTCGCAGAGTTCCGCCTCATCCATGTAGTGGGTGTTGATGAAGAATGTCACGCCGCGCCGGTTGAGATTCCTGAAGTATTCCCAGAAAACCCTCCTAAGGGGCGGATCGATCCCGGCCGTGGGCTCATCCAGAATAAGCAGCTCTGGATTGTGAATCAGCGAGACGGCAAGAGACAGTCTGCGCTTCATACCTCCAGAGAGCTGCCCGGAGAATTGCTTGCGGCACTCCTCCAGCCGTACGAGCTGCAAAATCTCGCCCAAGCGCTTTCGCTTCTCATCTGGCGGAACTCTGTAGACGCTTCCGAAGAAGTCTAGATTCTCCTCTACAGTCAGGTCATCGTAGAGCCCGTATGACTGAGGCATGTATCCGATTCGCTGCTTCACCTCTTCAGGCTCCTTGACAACATCGTGACCCACAACCGTCGCGTGGCCTGAAGTCGGCGCCATGAGACCGCAGAGGATTCTGACAGTAGTCGTCTTGCCCGCGCCGTTCGGGCCCAAGAAGCCAAAGATCTCGCCTGCTCTAACCGACAGATCCATATTGTCCACTGCCACCAAGCTGCCGAATCGTTTCGTGAGACCGGACGTCTCCACCACGTCTCGCGTCATACGACATCGCCCAGCCTGTCAGGCAATGCTTCGTTCGTTCGCTGGTGAAATAGATAAGAATACGTCGTCCATTGTGAGATGGATCTCCTGCCCAGAATCTGGGTCAGGGACATTCCGTCAACTTACGTCGGTCCTCGAGGACATGCCAAGATGACGTTGATCGAATTCCGCGGCATCAAGCCGAAGGTCAGCTCAGACGCGTATGTGTCTCCAAGGGCGACTTTGATAGGAGAGGTCGAGGTCGGTGATGGCAGCAGCATCTGGGAAAACGCTGTCCTACGTGGAGACATGGGCCTGATAAAGGTGGGAAAGAAGAGCAGTATCCAAGACAACTGTACGCTTCATTCCAATATTCGGGGGCGATGCCTCGTAGGCGACTTCGTGACCGTTGGACACAACTCGGTCGTTCACGGGTCAACAATCCATGACTATGTCCTCGTTGGGATGAACTCCACCCTCCTTGAAGGAACCGAGATTGGACCCAACACGATCATTGCCGCAGGTTCCGTGGTATTGGAGGGAGAGAAGACGCCACCAGCAGTTTTGCTTGCGGGTGTACCGGCAAGACCGGTCAGAAACTTAGATGATTCAGATCTAGCTGTCATCAGATTTGCAGCCCAAGCGTACACTGAGCTGGTCAAACTGTACAAAGAAGAATCCTGAGACCGCGCACAGGAATTGGCTGCTATGCTTCTTCGAGAGTTAGTCGCCTTCACCCCAGCGGCGGATCAGGTTGTGGGGCACATTCAGTATGTCTAGGACTCTACCTACGACGAAGTTAACGATGTCATCGACAGATCTTGGCTTCGTGTAGAACGCTGGCATTGCGGGAAGAACAGTAGCTCCTGCCTGCGCGACTTTCAGGAGGTTTCTCAGATGTATTATGTTCAGCGGAGTCTCCCTAGGTACTAGGATCAATGGTCTATGTTCCTTCAATGTCACGTCTGCCGCCCTTGTTATTGCGTTGCCTGACAAACCGTGGGCAATGTAGGAGACGGTCTTCATGCTGCAGGGGACTACTATCATTCCAGCGGTTTTCACCGAACCGCTTGAGGCTGGCGAGTCCAAATCATGCTCCGAATACGTCTGCGTCGCGAGTTCCGTGAGCCTTCGAAGATCTTCATTCTCGAGTCTGATGACGTTCTTCGCTTCATCACTTATCAAGAGAAGCGTGTCGTGCCCCGCGCGTTTCAGTTCCTCAAGTAGGCGTCTTGCGTAGATGGATCCGCTAGCCCCGGTCACCCCGACGACGAACAGCATGAGCATGCCTTCCGTAGAATGCCGTCACCTTCTAGGAGATGGTGTGCGCTATATGGCTTGACTTTGCCAGAATAGAACTTGGAGTAACGATTTCGCGACTTCAAAAAAAGAGAGGGTTGGGGGATGCTGATCTAGAACTCTTCCCCACCAGGAGGAGGCATCGGCGGCTTGCCTGGAGGCCCAGCCTCTTTCACGCCCTTCGCGGAGACGACATCGTCGATTCTAAGTATCATGCAGGCGGCTTCGGTTGCCGAGCGGATGACTTGCTGCTTCGTCCGCAAAGGTTCGACCACATTCTGCTTGAGCATGTCTTCGACCTTGCCGGACGCCACGTCGATGCCTGTCCACACGTTCTCAGGGGATTCATGCTTCGATCTCAGCTGGACCATGATGTCGATAGGATCGAGGCCCGCGTTTCCCGCAAGTGTCATGGGGATGTTCTCAAGGGCTTCTGCGAACGCTTCGATGGCAAGCTGCTCTCTTCCGCCTACTGTAGTTGCATAGTTCTTGAGCTCCCTTGCAGCTTCGGCTTCAGAGGCTCCACCGCCAGCCACTATCTTTCCGTCCTCGACAGCGTTTCTCACAACGCAGAGGCCGTCATGCAATGACCGCTCGGCTTCGTCGACCACATGTTCTGACCCTCCGCGCAGTACTATCGTGACGGCCCTAGGGTCTTTGCATTCTCTGACGTAGATCAGCTTGTCATCGCCGATCTTTACTTCTTCGACGAGCTTCGCCTCACCGAGCGCGTCGGGTGACAGATCCTTCGTGCTCGCGAGAATCTTGGCCCCCGTCGCCTTCGCGAGCTTCTCCATGTCGCCGCTACTCAGGTTCTTGGCCGTCAAAATACCTCGCTTCGCTAGGAAATGCAGCGCAATATCATCCACCCCTTTCTCGCACAGGACCACATTCGCGCCTGAGTTGGCGATCTGGTCCACCATCTCCTTCAGCATTCGTTCCTCTTCGTCCAGAAACATATGCATCTGTTCTGGGTTCTCGATGTTGATCTTCGCGTCGAACTCGGTCTTCTCGATCTCGAGCTTCTGGTTGAGCAAGGCGATCTTGGCGTTGCGAACCTGCTTTGGCATCTGGCTGTGGGATACTTCCTTATCGATCACGATTCCCTCGATGAGTTCCGTCTCTTCGGCGCTCTTCCCATGCTTCTTCACGATCTTTACTAGGTCTATGTCCGCTCGGATTTTGCCTTCTCGCTCTTCTTTGATCTGCTCCACTGCCTTCACTGCAAGCTTCGCGAAGTACTCCTTCTCAGAGGATATCTCCTTCGTTCCCATCGAAGTAGCAGCAACCTGACGCAGACGGTCTTCATCTTTAGGATCCACCGTCAGCGCGATCTTGCTCAGATAGTCTACGGCTCTATCGGCAGCTTTCTTGTATCCATCGACGATGACCGTGGGATGCACGTCCAAGTCCAAGAGCTTCTCTGCCCTAGACAGAAGCTGACCGGCGAGAACGACGGCCGTGGTGGTTCCATCGCCGACCTCGTTGTCCTGAGTCTTCGCCACTTCGACAAGCATCTTGGCAGCTGGATGCTGGACATCGAGCTCTTTCATTATCGTGGCGCCGTCGTTGGTGATCACGACATCGCCGATTCCGCTCACCAGCATCTTGTCCATGCCACGGGGTCCAAGTGATGTGGATACGGTCTCCGCGACGACTCTTGCCGCCATTATGTTGTTTCGCTGGGCTTCTCTACCAGTTGCCCTGCCGGTTCCTTCTTTGAGTATGAGTACGGGAACAGTCCCGGCTGCTTGCGCCATTTTGTCCACCTTGTGATTGAGTGAGCCAAAAGCGCGTGCAAGTCGCGGTAATAAATTTTTTTGAAGGCGGAGGCAATCGTGAGCCATCCCCCACACTTGTACTGACAGAACGGTCTGCAGTTGAGAGACCAGGCGGACTAACAGATGTCAAGAGACGCAACAAACGCCTAGGCGAGCGCGGTAACGGGTCCTCGTCGAAAGCAGGCTGTGAGACCCTCTCAGGGCTTGCTTCCCGCAAATCACCCAAGGCTCGCCAAGTGGCTCGGTTCACCAGTTGTTCAGTCTCGGACTGGTGTTTGCCCCCTTGATTTGTCCCGAGTTATCTCACAATCAAGACGGGGCACTTTGCGTGGTGACTGACCTTGTCTGAGACGCTTCCAAGGAGGAACGCCTTGACCTGGGAAAGCCCGCGGCTGCCGAGAACCATGAGATCCGCCTTCTCTTCGGCGGCTGCCCGGAGCAGCTCCTCCGCCGGCACGCCTTGTCTCAGACGTATCTCCACAGGTAGCCCCTGAGCCCTCACGGTTTCCTCCCCCTTCGCTAGAATCGCCTTTCCTTCCGCCTCAAGCTCTCGCACGATTGCCGTTCCGGCCAGGATCCCAGCCTCGGGCGGGTTGATGGCGTAGATTTGCCTCATGACGACGTGAACTAGGACCAGTTGACTTTGATACTTCTTTGCGAGATCGACCGCGAAGTTCAGCGCTTTCAGTGAGTAGTCTGATCCGTCCAAGGCTACTAGAATTCGGGAGAACAAGGCTCTCTCAAGTGGAGTGCTATTCGACAGTCAAGATAAGAATTGTCCCGCACGCCCCCTAGGCGCCGGGTACTAGGGCATGTTGTCAAGCCGGCGAACGAGTTCTGGAACCTCCAAGAAGGAGCTGACAATGAAGTCTGGCTCCTCCTGCAGGAGCCGTGCCATCGGGAATGGTCCGGTTGGAACGGCGACGCTTCTGACAGAGGCTGCTCTGGCCGCTACTATGTCGATGACAGCGTCTCCGACCAGAATTGCTTCGTCAGCGTTCGCGTGGACGAGGCCCAATGCCTTGTGCACAATTCCAGGATCCGGTTTCAGCTCATCAACATCGTCCCTCGTAACGATGCCGTCGAAGACTCCAGCCAGGCCGAGCCTCTCGATGGTTCTTTCAGCGCCGTACCTTCCGTTGTTCGTCACCACGACTATTCTCTTTTTCATCTGCTTCAACTCGTTGAGAGCTTCGCTCGCGCCTGGCATCAGCTGGGCCTCCTCAGCCGCTTTGGTCTCGACCGTCTCTACTCTGTCGTAGATGCATTTCTTGATCTCGCTGTATCTAGTTTCGCTGATAGTGCCGCGCAACTCTTTCAGCATCGCGTAGATGCTCATTTGGTCGCTGAAGTTGGGGCGCCGGAGACCAGCCTCATCAAGCAGTTGCAAGGCTGCTCTGCGCATCCACATGTAGTCAAGGTTGAACCTGGTGAACGTGCCGTCCATGTCGGTTAGTATTGCTTTCACCATCAACCTTGACACCTGCTGTTGTCAACTGGGTTTGGGGATTCATCAAGAGACAGCCTTCGACTATTAGAACATCTGGGTCATCGATTCAAGCACACTTTTGGCAAACACATGAACGGCCTTCGGCGTAAGAACAAAACTCGATTTGAATGGACCTTGTATCCACGGAGACGCTGCTAGAGACGTAGACGTGCAGACGCTTGCCCTTCAGTTCCCCCTTAGGAATGTCGGAGGGATGATGACGGTTGCAGAATCGTGATGTTCACATGTAGACGGCTATTTCAGGCTCCTCAATCTGATGCTCGCCTCGGGAAGCAGTGTAGATATCTTTAACTTTCTCGGAGACAGCCTCGACCAGTTGATGGTTAGCATGTTCTACGTCTCGCCTGGGCCGATAATGTGGGTGACACCGTTAACAGCATTTGTGACACCGGTACCTCCCACCGCATCTTACTATACCGTTCCGACCTACTACGTTCCTCAGGCCGCTCCGGCGGAGCCGGTGGCATACGGCGCGCCTCTAGTCTATGGCGGAGCTGTGCCGTACCAGCCACTATACTACCCCTATGTAGCCCCGGCTCCTCCGGTCTCGCCTCCACGCGGCGAGTATCGTCTTGGACGATGTCTCCTCATCTGCTAGTAGCTAGGCATCGGTTCCAATGCATTTTTGCTCCACACGGTGAACGGTTAGAGTCTGTTCTATTCCACCTGAGACTCTTCTACAGGTATGTCTCGCCTAGTATCTCTAGGAACAGCTTCGGCAGTTGTTCGCGAGAGAGGGCACCGTCTTCAGTGATCAGCTTTGAGACCAGAGTACCTGGCGTTGTGTCGAAGTATGGGTTCCTCACGTCCAAGAACGGGCCGTGCTGGTCGGGCAGAACCTCAGCCTCGTCCCTTTCTTCCATCCCGCGCCGGGCCTCGAACACAGACCTCAGATTGAACTTTGATTTCTCGCATAGAACATAGAACGGCTTGTTGTGTTGATTGGCGCTCATCGCCAACGGAAATGTTCCAATCTTGTTTACAACAGATCCGTCTGACAGCACGCTGTCCGCGCCCACGACGCATATGTCCGCTGTATCCATCATGTAACCCATTGCAGCGTCGACTACTAGATTCACGCGTATGCCCAGCCCAGACAACTCTTGGGCAACAGCTCGTCCCTCAAAGAGCGGTCGCGACTCCGTGACTACGACACGGATCCTCCTTCCCATACTCGCGGCCACCTTGAAGGTCTCAAATACTGTCGCACTGCGACTATGAGTGAAGATTGTCATGTGATCTTGTATCAGCTTGGAGCCATGCAGAGCGACCTCATGTGATGCCCGTACGGATTCTTCGATGAGCTGATCACAGATCTTCTTGACTGTCAGCTTGAACTCATCGACATCGGACTCTTTCCTCGCTTTCTCAGCGATGAGATACAGGAGTTTGCCGACCAGGTTCGTTAACGGCGCCATGTTCGGATGAGTACTCGTCAGCTCTCCGCCGAAAACCTTCAACTGTCGGAAGAGGTCTGCAGGTGTGGTTGCGCTCGTCAGCTCAGCGCCTAGCCTCATAGCCCTCAAGGATCGTCGAGAGAGTTCGCTGGCACCGTGGACTCTGTCTTCCCTGATCTCTGCGAGTTCCGCTTGGACTGCAGGATGAAGCAAGCCGACCATCGAGTAGTCATCGAGTACTCGGTCTAGTGCTTCTTCCAGCTTCGGGACTGTCTCAAACTTGTGCAGGTCCTTCCTTGCGATCCACCGATGTGCGCTATGTTCCCAGTTGAGGCTTATGTGCGGGTTTCTGGTCGCGAAGAGAAATGGGTGGACAACCCAAAGCGTGCCCAGACCCTCGTCCAAAACCGGAAAAGGCCTGCCCACCTTCTTCAGGGAGACCGAGTCACTCGCGAGGTTGACTTCTTCTGAGATCTCCTTCACCGCGCGCTTGAGCGGCTCTTCGTTCTGCTCAACATAGCCGCTAATACCTGCCCATCTCCCGCGGTAGCTTCCCACCCGATCGCTCCTCTGGACCAACAGTATTCGTCTGCGATGGCAAAGAAAAACGGTTACAACATTCTTCACGGCAAGCGAAGCCTCAGCACCTGCACTTCCAGTTCGTGAACCTTGCGGCGATCTTTCCAAAGTCGATTTGCCCGTACCTAGACGCTGGTAGCGAGTAGGGAATATGACAGTATTGTCGAATAGTCCGACGACTAGATAGACTGAGGACACGAGAGAGAAGCTTGACGGTGGCGTCTAGGGGCCGCTTCGCGTCACGTGAGTTCCACTCTTTCTCTGCATCGCTTCTCGGAGTTTGCTCAGTTCGGCGATGATGGCTCTCTCCCCGCCATTTTGAACGAACCTTATGGCCGCGGTGATCTTTGGTGACATGCTGCCCTCCTTGAAGTGTCCCTCCATGAGGAATTGTTCTAGTTGATGCGGCGTTGTTTGCTCGATCAGTGTCTGCTCCGGCGTTCCGTAGTTCAGGTATGCGCCATCGACATCTGTGAGAATCACGAAGATTGAAGCGTCAATGAGGGTCGCCAATCTTTGCCCGGCGAGGTCTTTGTCGATGACGGCCTCAACGCCTCGCGCTTGAGTACCTTCTTCCACGATCGGGATACCGCCTCCACCGCAAGCTACAACCACAAAGCCGTTGTCGACTAGACTTCTTATTGCGAATCGCTCGGCGATTATTTTTGGGTCGGGAGACGGAACCACTCGACGATAACCCCTCCCGGCATCTTCCTTCACTACGAGATCTGGACGATGGGCGCGGATCTTCTCAGCCTCCTGTTTTGTATAGAACGGGCCGACAGGTTTAGTCGGGTTTTGGAAGGCCTCATCGTCAGGATCAACTATTACTCTTGTGACGACTGTGACAACGTACTTGTCCAGCCCCCTCTTCTTCAGCTCGTTTCGAAGAGCCTGCTGTATCATGTAGCCGATGAAACCCTGGGTCTCAGAGCCGCACACATCCAGGGGAAACGGTGGCACAATACTCTTGGCAGCCTCATGTCTCAGCACGGTCGCCCCGACTTGTGGCCCGTTACCGTGGGTGATCACTACTCCGTATCCGGCTTGTACAAGGTCCGCTATTCGTTGAACAGTGCCGCAGACGTTTCGATACTGCTCCTCGAAGGTGCCCCTCTCGCCGCGTCTGAGAATAGCGTTGCCGCCGAGAGCAAGGACTACCAAATTGTTAGTAGGCAAGCATGACCGCACTCCGGAGGGAGGCTCAGATTGAGCGAGCTCCGCTTATCAATCTTCCATGTCTAGTGAAAGCCACGGGAGATCCGACAAACTTGAGGCTTCCCGAAAATTCCTCTCGTTGACATGGTGGTGCCAACGATCTTTTCGGCTTCTGGGCTCATCAGCTTGTAGGCTGAATCCTCCCCAGCATGGGCCAAGCCTTCTCTGGCCCGTCGGGTCGTGGCCGCTGGCAAGAAACGCGACCCGATATTCAATGCGGCAGCGTAGTCGGCGTTGTAGGTGAGTTCGCAGTTCCAGCAGTGGAAGGTGCTCTGCGTGGGACGGTCCGTGTTTCGTGAGCGGCAACGTGGACAGGTCATGCTGGTCCATCGTTCGTCGACGACGCGTACAGGAATACCGCGTTCCGCGCATTCTTCTCGGATGAATCGTATGGCACGGCCATACGCCCACCCAGTCACCAGCCTGCGCAGGTATGGCTTCCCGTTGCCGCGATATGTGCTGCGATACTTCAGCAGCTTCGGGTATCCAACCGCGACGAGCATACCGTTTGATAGGTCTGCAACCCGCCTTGCCATCAGGCGGTCATAGTATTCTGCCACCTGAAGTCGTTTGTGTCGGAGACGCTTCAGCGGCGCCCACTTGCGTGCCAGTTGCAGCTCCGCGATGCGACGCTCAAACATTCGAAGATGAGTGCGCTTCACTCCATCTCGAATCGTTGCGAAGACATATCCTCTTTGCTGTGTCAGGGGTGTCAGGGTTAGGGTTGCTACTGACCGTTTCACGCCGAGGTCGATTCCACGCACCGCATAGACAGGCTGGTCGGAGGCGGTGTACTCAACCTTGACGTGGACGTTGTATCTGCCGTCGCGTTTCACAAGCTGAAAGCTTCGCAGGCGACCTTTCGAGAGCAGGTCAAGATGATACTTGGCAGGATTCAATGGAACAGTGAGCCTTATGCCCCTCCGTAGCGTTGAGAGACGCGCAATGTACGGGCATAGCTTCATCCTGTCAGACCGTTCAATGGAGCCGAGTTGACTGTCGAACCAGATTGGAACCTTGCGGGTCATGCCTTTCGTGAACGGTTTCTGCGGTTCACGCCTCAGGAGCTTCCGCAGCCACCTCCAGTCCCCGCCCCTTCTGGCTTGGGCGACTTGCCACCGCCATTCACGATGGAGTGCGCGATAGCTCCGCCACATCCACTTCGCAGTGTCGAAGCAGCATTGAACCATGTGGCCTGGCAGCCGCGTCTCAGCTTTCACCTGCCCATAGAACCGCGCTCTGTCCGCGTAGCTGCCCTGTAGTGCGTACTCATCGAAGAGCCTTGACCACACCGATACAGCGTACGTCAGTCGAGCCGTGAGTCTGTCAAGAATGCAAAGCTTACGCTTCGTCAAAGCATAGTGGACAGGAATGCAGACGGTCTTGATGACTTCCAAGGGCTTCAACAGCCTCTGGCGGTTGATGCTTAAAACGTGGACAGAACAGTGAAAGTAAGCACGTTCAGTGCCAAGACCCCGCATTTTTCGGGAGGCCTAAACTTCTTTAGAGCGAGACATCTGGGCCTTCCGAACTAGAACCACGAAGCGGATGAGAGGATATTGGCCAAGCTTTACGGCCGCGACTTGATAACCACTCAGGACTGGAGTGTTGAAGAACTCGAGGCGACACTACGTCTCGCACGCAACTTTCGGGAGAAACATCGGAAGGATCGAGTTGTTCCGCTGTTGCGTGACAAGACATTCTTCGCACTGTTTTACGCGCCCTCGACGCGAACGCGAGCGGCGTTTGAGGCTGGAATGACTTACCTCGGCGGTCACGCCCAGTACATTGATGCCTCAACTACCCGCCTCGGAGCTGGAGAGTCGGTGAGAGATGTCGCGAAGATGTACGAGAGATATGGCCACGGGCTGGGCGTCAGAATCCTCGACGAGATCATCGACTATGTCTACGGCAGAGGGGTCGCTGTCGTGAGGGAGTACGCGAGGCATACGAGTATTCCCGTTATCAACATGGCTTGTTGCACATACCACCCGACCCAGGGTCTCGCCGACCTCATGACGTTACAGGACGAGTTTGGCAGAAACAAGCGGAAGAAGTACGTGATTATGTGGGCGTACTCGAGAAGCTTCCGAGGAAGATGCAGCATACAGGAAGATGCCCTCGTCGCCTCTCGATTTGGGTATGATGTTGTGCTAGCCCATCCCGAGGGATTCGAGATCGACGAGAAGATCGTTGCGACATCTTCGGAGAACGCGGCCGAGTCCGGAGGAACATTCACCCTCTCATACGACCTGAAGACAGCGCTTGAGGGAGCTGATGCGATTTTCCCTAGAAACTGGGCCAGCAAGGAACTGCTCGAAGTTGGCGCAAGCAGTTTCGGGAAGGAGCGGGAGGCTGAGCTGCATGAAAAATGCAGGCACTGGTCGCTCACAGAGGAGATGCTGGCGATGGCTGACAAGCGAGCGATAGTCATGCATGTCCTTCCTGTGCTAAGAGGAGAAGAGGCAACTGACGCGGTTATGGACGGGACGCAATCCAGGATCTATCCTCAAGCCGAGAACGGCCTCTACACGAAGATGGCCGTGCTGGCGATGACGATGGGTGGAAAGAAGAAACCGCGCTAGATGACCCAATCAAGATTCTTGGTCACTATTTCTTCAGGTCAAGGACTCTCTCCATGGCTTCGATGTTTGGATCGATCAGTGGCGCCTCTGCGGATCCGACCGCCTTCAGATCTTTCAAGCCGCTTCCTGTGATTTCGACCACAACACAGTCGTCCTTCGCAATTGCGCCTTGATTGCTCAGCTTCACCAAGCCCGCTAAGGCTGCGACTCCTGAGGGCTCAGCGAATATTCCTTCTTTCTTTGCCAGGGTCTTCTGCGCGTCCAGTATCTCCTCGTCCGTGACTTTGACGGCGGTCCCTGAGGACTCATGCAAAGCTTTGAGGGCCGCGTCTCCGTCCCAAGGGAACGGATCCATCAGGCCTGTGGCCACGGTATCTGGATGCTCCCAAGGAACTATTTTGTGCGGATCCATCTTCTCCTCAAACGCCCGCGCGAGCGGAGCGCATCCAGTAGACTGAACCGCAACCATGCTGGGGTAACCTTGCACAAGGCCCAGATCTTTGAAATCTTGGTAGCCCTTCCAGTTTCCAGCAAGCAGCCCACCACTGCCAACTCCTGCGAAGACCCAGTCGGGAGCAGCCCAGCCGAGCTGCTCAACGATCTCGTATGAGATAGTCTTTGGTCCCTCGGCTTGGTATGGATTGAACGGGCCGAAGCTCGGACACGGATACCAGCCAAAGCGCTCGCAGACAAGCTTCAACATTGTCACAGTCGGATCCACGCCGCCCTGAAGCCCTCTCACTCTAACGACATGGGCACCGAACATGTTCAGCTGAACGATCTTTCCGGGGCTCGCCATCTCCGGAACAAAGGTATAGCACGCAAGTCCCGCCCTAGCAGAGTAGGCCGCTAACGCTGCTGCCGCGTTTCCGCTTGATGCGGAGACCACTGTGTCGAATCGAAGCTCAACAGCCTTCGACACCCCCACAGTCATGGGCCTATCTTTGAAGGAGGCTGTTGGGTTCTTGGTCTCATCCTTGACAAAGAGATCACTCAGTCCAAGTAATCTTCCAAGGTTCTCACATGGAATCAGTGGAGTTTGAACCTCTCCTAGGCTGACGATGTTCTCCTCATTCTCGATCGGGAGAAATTCGCGATATTTCCAGAGCCCGCCTCGGCGGTGCTCGATAACTTGTCTGTTGATGTTATTCGCGAGCGAGGCGTAGTCATATTCTACCTCTAGCCGACCGGCGTCTTCGGTGCATGCTAGCACCCGATCTTGAGGAGCGTATGTCCTTCTACACTTTGTGCAACGTAGGTCAGTCACATAGGTCCTATTTCTCATGTGGAGCTCGCCTGCCCGGTCTGCAAACATGCGTCGTTCGAGATAGCCTTTAACATCATGAACGGAACAGTCTAGACAAAGGTCTCGGGCGTAGTCCACTTGTCTGAGAGTTTCTTCCGCGACAAGTTCAGGAACGCTATGGTTGCCACAACCTTCCGCGATGTAATCCTGTCGCTTGGCAAGTCGGAAGTTGAGCCTCAGGATGTCAGTGTGCACACAGCGGTTACGAAGCAGCGTCGGATGAAGATCCCGTTCGTCTCTTCTCCGATGGACACAGTCACGGAGAGCGAGATGGCAATAGCATTGGCGCGACACGGCGGCCTCGGCGTACTGCACAGGAACTGCACGGTCGAAGAGCAATGCGAAATGGCGAAGCGGGTCAAGAAAGCGGAAGCCTTGGTCATCAGAGACGTTGTGACTGTGACACCGTCAACTACGATTGCTGAAGCACTCGGGCTCATGCAGAAGCACGAGATTTCTGGATTGCCCGTTGTGGAGAAGGACCGGCTGGTTGGAATCCTGACCGGGAGAGATGTACGATTTGCCGATCCATCCCTGAGAGTGGATAACCTGATGACCCGAAAAGTCATCACAGCAAAGGAAGGAATAACGATCGACGACGCGAAGGCGCTTCTTCACGAGCATAGAATCGAGAAGCTTCCGATCGTTGACGCCGGAGGAAAGCTGAGTGGACTCATAACGATAAAGGACATAATCCTACGCGGAAAATTCCCGGACGCAACTCGAGATGATGAGGGCAGGCTGCTGTGCGCCGCCGCCATTTCACCATTTGACCCTCGTAGAGCCAAAGAACTTGACAGATACGTCGATATTCTCGTAATTGATGTTGCTCACTTTCACAACGCGAAAGTCTTCGAAGCAACGAGGAGGATCATGGGCGAGGTGCGATCTGAGGTTGTGGTCGGAAACATTGGAACCTTCAAGGCCGCTGAAGAGGCCATAATGAAACTAGACAGCCTCGCAGCATTTCGCGTTGGAATAGGGTCCGGATCGATTTGCTCCACAACCTCCGTAACAAGAGCTGGCGCGCCAACCCTCTTCGCGACATGCGAAGTCGCTGACGCAGTCCGCCAATACCACGCCGGAATACCGATAATTGCAGACGGCGGGATAAGAGGGGCTGGCGACGCGGCAGTCGCATTGGCGGCAGGCGCCTCCTCTGTGATGATAGGTAACCTGTTCGCTCGGTGCAAGGAGGCTCCTGGGACACTGTTGACTATCGGAGGCCGACACTATAAGCAGTACAGAGGTATGGGTAGCCCCTCAGCCAGAGCGAAGAGACACGCGATCGACCGCTACAGCACACCTGCAAAGGGGTTGCCCGAAGGAGTTGAGGGCTGGGTTCCGTACAAGGGAGAAGTCGCACTGCTACTTCAGGAGTTGGTCGCTGGTCTCCAAGCTGCAATGGGCTACGCGGGCGCTGCCAGCATAGCTGAACTGTCGGAAAAGGCAACTTTCCTGATGATTTCCGAGTACGGTGAAGCAGAAGCCAGCCCACACGATATCCTCCTCCCAAGCGAAACTGAGAAAGGCTAGCATAGGTGAGGCAATGACGCCCTGTCGCGTCTTTGTCTGTCCTGCAGGGTCTGCTTAGCCTTTTATTGAGAACAGCGAGACACCGGAAGAGAGACGTGAATCACGTGACTATGCCGAGCAAAGAGATTCTACTTCAGATGAAGAGAATAGTCAAGAGATTTCCCGGCGTCGTCGCGAACGATCGTGTCGATTTCGAGCTCAGAGCAGGAGAAGTCCACGGACTTCTCGGGGAGAACGGAGCTGGAAAGACTACTCTGATGAACGTTCTGTACGGCATACTTCGACCCGACGAGGGAGAGATCTACATCCGAGGCAAGAAGGTTGAGATAGGATCTCCTCGAGAGGCAATCAAACTAGGCATAGGCATGGTTCACCAGAACTTCAAACTCGTTGAACCTCACACTGTCATAGAGAACATTCTGCTCGGCCTGAAGGAACCCGCCTTCATGCTCGATGTCAAAGAATCGGCGAACAAGGTCTTGGAGATCTCGAAGCGCTACGAGCTACCTATTGATCCCAAAGCGAGGATCTGGCAGCTTTCAATGGGTGAAAGACAGCGAGTGGAGATACTGAAGGCGCTGTATAGGGGCGCCAATATTCTTGTTCTCGATGAACCCACATCGGTCCTCACGCCTCCAGAAACTAGGGAACTTTTCCGATTCATTGCTCAAATGGCTGGCGAAGGGCGGTCTGTAGTCTTCATCACGCACAAACTGGACGAAGTGATTGCCATAAGCGACCGTGTGACCGTGCTGAGAGCTGGCAGGAATGTCGACACTCTGCACCGAGAGCAGCTCGACAAGACTAGGCTTGCATCCATGATGGTCGGAAGAGAGGTGCTCTTCACGCTACGTAAGAGCGCAGTTACTGTAGGAGAGCCAGTGTTGGAAATGAAGCATGTCACAGTAATGGGTGACAGAGACTTCCCCGCTATCAAGGACCTCACTTTCACGATCCGGCGAGGTCAGATCCTCGGTGTTGCAGGAATAGCTGGCAACGGTCAAAGAGAGTTGACCGAAGCGATAACCGGCATGCGACCAATAGCGTCAGGCGAAGTTCGCCTGTGCGGAAAAGAAATCGGTCGGGACTCTATCTCTCATAGAATCGAAGAGGGCATCGCATATGTACCCGAGGATCGGGTGGGTGTCGCTGCGCCTCAGGGCTTGACCGTCGCGCAAGACCTTGTCCTCAGAAGATACCGGGAGAAACCTTTCTCGAACGGAGTGTTCCTGAATCAAGATGAAATAGAGAGAAACGCAGAGAACCTGATTAAGGAATTCAACATAATGGTCTCAGGAAAGGATGCTCCAGCAAGGACTCTCTCTGGCGGCAACTTGCAGAAACTGATCTTGGCAAGAGAACTTTCAGGTGAACCTGAACTCATCGTCGCAGCCTATCCAACCCGAGGCCTCGACGTCGGAGCAACGGAATATGTTCGGAGTCTGCTACTCAAGCAAAGAGAAGCAGGATCAGCAGTGCTGATGGTTTCCGAAGACCTAGATGAGATCCTCTCTCTGAGCGACATAATCGCAGTCATGTACGGCGGTGAGATTGTAGGGACCGTTCCCGCCGCAGAGGCCAATGTCGAGGAGATAGGATTGATGATGGGGGGATCACTCCGGAAACCTTGACCAGATGGTGCATTCAAATTGAGGTTTCCTCGCCTAGCATTCGAGAAGAGACTCACAATCAGCCGGGGTCTAACGATCACCGTTCCAATCGCCTCGCTCGTACTAGGTTTCCTCTCTGCCGCTCCGCTCTTCTTCGCCGTCGGCGTCAATCCCATTCTTGCCTATCAACAAGTACTGGGTGTATTCACGAGCACTGACGGACTGACAGAATCTCTGACCCGAGGGATCCCTCTACTCTTGGCGAGTGTCGGACTCTGTCTTCCGTTCAAGATGAATTTCTGGAATATTGGTGCTGAGGGGCAGCTTTTCATGGGCGCCTTTGCTGCTACTGCGATTGTGTTCTTGCTGCCAGATAGCCCAGCCTTTGTGCTCGTCGGTTCGATGATGATTGCCGGATTCATATTTGGAGGCTTATGGGGCTTGATTCCCGGCTATCTCAAAGCCCGCCTAGAGGTGAACGAGGTTCTAACCACCCTGATGCTCAACTCCGTCGCGATACTGTGGGTGGACTACGTGGTCTACGGGCCTTGGCGAGACCCTGAAGGATTCGGTTTCCCCCTCACTCCGATGTTTCCTTTGAACGCTAGACTTCCTTGGATCCCTGGAACTCGAATCCATGCAGGGCTCCTCATCGGTTTGATCTGCGCAGTGATTGTGTACATCTTCTTGGCACGGTCGAAATGGGGATACGAATTGAAGGTGACCGGTGAGAGCAGGCTCGCGGCAAAGTACGCCGGCATAGACTATCTCAGATTGACTTTGCTTGTCATGCTTATCAGCGGTGGCCTCGCGGGACTGGCAGGGATGGGCCTTGTCTCGGGCATCGTGTTGAGGCTGAGACACGGGATCTCCCCCGGCTATGGTTACTCAGCGATCATAATCGCTTGGCTTGCCCGCTTGAACCCGCTAGCAGCGGTACCCGTCTCGATTCTTTTCGGAGGACTACTCGTGGCCGGAGATGCGCTGCAGATTGGGCTGGGTTTGGCATTCGCCACGGCGCTTGTCTTTCAGGCATTGATATTGCTCTTTGTAGTTGGAGCGGAAGTGCTGACGCGTTACAAGCTGATTTTGACCTGGGGGTGATCGTAATTGGCTGAAATAGACGTGGCTTTCTTCGTGTCTCTTCTGGCCCACACAGTCCAGGCCGGAACGCCCCTTCTGTTTGGAACTGTGGGAGAGATCTATGCCGAACGATCAGGAGTTCTGAATCTTGGAGTCGAGGGAATGATGGCGATTGGGGCGCTCATCGCATTCATGACCTCCTTTTACACGGGAAACGTCGCCCTGGCTATAGCGTTCGCCATGATCGCGGCTGCCCTGCTGAGCTTGATACACGCCTTTCTCTCGACATCGATGAGAGCGAATCAAATAGTGAGCGGACTTGCAATCACAATCCTTGGCTTGGGTCTCAGCGGGTTCCTTGGAAAGCCTATGATAGGAATGACGGCTCCCCGGCTTGCGGCCTTCCCCATTCCTATCCTTGCGGAGATTCCTATCATTGGGCCGATTCTGTTCTCACAGGACGTTCTCGTCTACACTTCGATCCTATCGGCCTTGGTTCTGTGGTTCGTATTGTTCAAGACAAGACCCGGCCTAAATGCTAGATCAGTGGGAGAGAACCCCGCGATGGCGGATAGCCTTGGTCTCAACGTCTATCTCATCAGATACATTTGTGTCCTCTTAGGAGGTGTCATGGCTGGCTTGGCCGGAGCATATCTTTCGCTCATGTATACACCGCTGTGGATTGAAGGGATGACCGCGGGAAGAGGTTGGATCGTGATAGCACTGACGATATTTGCGACATGGAACCCACTCAGAGCATTGCTCGGAGCCTATCTATTCGGCGGAGTCTACGCTCTACAGTTCAGGTTGCAGGCGATAGGGATCGCAACGCAGACTCCGCAGTTCCTTCTCATGCTTCCATACATCACAGCGATTG
>Ga0209725_1000330_pt1 | contig 28956 bp, 26 predicted proteins | sample I18A1metaG_FD_184145 | JGI IMG/M metagenome (GOLD analysis project Ga0209725, IMG submission 184145) | Lake sediment bacterial and archeal communities from Gulf of Boni, Indonesia to study Microbial Dark Matter (Phase II) - ​I18A1 metaG... | ecosystem: Environmental > Aquatic > Freshwater > Lake...
CTCTCTCCACCGCTTGGTGACTTTTCATTGCAGGGTTGAGTAATGGCCTTGCAAGGCCTGCCGCCGATGCTCCTAGGGCTATGGATTTTGCAACTTGCAACCCGTTCCTGACTCCTCCTGAGGCGATAGCGATCAGCTTGGTGGATTGTGTTACCTCAACAAGGCTTGCAGCTGTAGGGATGCCCCATCCGTAGAAGACTTGGCTTCTGGATCCTCTCCTTCTAGAATTGTCCCTATAGGCTTCAACTCTTGCCCAATCGGTTCCTCCGACCCCGGCGACATCAATGCCGGAGATCCCAACTTCCTCGAGCTTCGCCGCATCTTCAGCTGAGATCCCGGCGCCGGTTTCTTTCACGATTACTGGGACATTCACTTCCTTTACGATGTCCCTGATCTTGCCCATGACGCCCTTCGCTATTGGCTCTCCCTCAGGTTGAACGCACTCCTGAGCAGTGTTTACATGAATCGCGAGGGCGTTGGCTGAAATCATCTCCACCGCCTTCTTTGCCTCCTCGGGTCCGTATCCCATCGCAAGTTGAGGGGCACCTAGGTTCGCAATCAAGAAGGCATCAGGGGCAGTCGTGCGAACGATTCGAAAGCTGGCTTCGAAGTCGGGGTTTTCAAGAGCAATCCTCTGGCTGCCTACTCCAATTGCCACGTGGAGAGCTTGTGCTGCTGCGGCAAGCCTTTGGTTGATCTTCTCAGCAGGAGATGCGCCCCCCGTCATAGCCTCTATGACAAGAGGCAACAACAATCGATGTCCCATGAAGATGCACGAAGTATCTACGTCTTCCATGTTTATCTCCGGGACTGACCGGTGTATCAGATGAATGTCTTCGAATCCAGTGGGTCTTTCTGATTCGACTTCCTTTGTGGAGCAGATCTTTATGTGATCGGCTTTCCGGTGTGATATGCGAGTTGTCTTCATCTTTATTCACGGCTCAATGATGGTTCCGATTACACGTCTCCCCTTCAGCGCCTCTGAGAGTCTCCCCGGAATACGCCCGTTCACGATGACGACTCGGATCCCTTTCTCAATCGCAGGCAGCATCTCCTTCAATTTGCCTATCATTTGGCCCGTAACATCGAAGCCTTGGGTGCTTTCCCCTCCCTCTTGAATAAGCGTTCTGACATCGGCCGCTGTCATTCTTTGTATGAGCCTTGCCTCACGGTTCAGCTTTGGATCGGAGTCAAATACTCCATCAACATCCACAGCGAAGATCAACTGTCTGGCAACCAGATCGGCGGCCAGCCAGGAGGCAAGTTGGTCCCCGGAGAGAATGCAGAATCCGAGATGCTGATCAAGTACCACATCTCCGTAGAGCAAAGGTACCATCTGCAGATTCAGGATATCGGTCATGATATTGACGTCCGTACTTTCTATTCTCCTATTGTTCATCCTTATGAAGGCGGACGGTTGCAGAGAGACACAACTCAGACTGTTCTTGATTGCTAGGTCGAGGATGATCTTGTTTAGCTCTGTCATTGATTGTCTTGTTCTGACGAATCCGTATATCTGAGACGGGTCTTTGTAGCCTTCTGGCAACCTGTAACGCTTCGCCAGGTGATGGCCGTAAGATCCTCCTCCGTGAACAATAATGAGCGATCCAGTTGTGCCTTCGCAAATCTCTTTCATCAATCGTGAGATTCTTTTCTCAGAGACAGTGGACTCTCTCTTCTTGTCCGTTATGACTGATCCTCCCAGCTTTATGACAGTCAGATCAGTAGCCAAGATTCCACACCTTCTCTTTGCACATTGACCAGGTGGGGGGTTCCTCCCGCATCTCTTATTGCGTGGAGAACGCTTTCTGTGTAGCGAAACGGGGCTAAGGCAATCATGCATCCTCCACCTCCTGCTCCTGTAAGCTTGGCTCCAAACGCACCTGCTTCCCGTGCTGCTAAAACCAAGCGGTCAAGCTCCCTTGTTGAGACTCTGACCTGACGCAGGAGTTCATGATTCAAATTCATTAATTCCCCGAACTGTCGCATGTCTCCATGTTGCAAGGTAGTCAGGGCAGTTCTTGAGATCCTCTCCGCCGATCTCAAGATTTGTCTCTTAAGTCTACGACCTTTGGCAAGAAGGGTTTTGACTTTGGAGACCATCGCACCGGTTGATCGCGTCCTACGTGTGTCTCCGATGATTACCTGGAAAGTCCGTTTGAGCGGGATACGTTGAAACGGCCTTCTCCTTCTATATGCTATCAATCCTCCAAGCGTTGAAATGGTTTGATCTATTCCAGATGGGAAATTGTGAATCATGCTTTCAGATTTGAATGCCAAGTGTCTTATAGCATCGCGATCAAGCCCTCTGCGGAGAAGCTTTGCCGTGGCCGCTATTGTCGATACGGCCACAGCTGCTGAAGAACCAAGGCCGACTCCGACTGGTATGGCTGAATCTATCTGAATATCGAGTCCCTGTTTTTCTTTGTCGAAGTGCTCGAGAGTTGCTCGGGCCACATGACAGATAGGTTCCAGCATGGCACGGGTATTCCTTCTCCCTTGCAGGACTTCGCAATATCCGTCAGTGAAGGACACACTGCACCTTGGAGAAGACGAGCTTACTACGATTGTCCCATCGCTTCTTTGGGAAACAGTCGCTTTCGAGTGTATGTTCACCGCCGCAACTATCGCAGTTGTTCCGTAAACGACGAAGTGCTCTCCTGTAAGAATGACCTTTGCAGGCGCGACTGCGAAACCCTTCAAATTCCTGTCTAACTCCTCTCACAGGACCAATGGATCAATCCTAGTCGATTCTGTTGAGAGGCTATTTGCCTATTATGGCTGATAAGTAGCCTACGACTTGGCTGTAGTCTCCCGTAATATCGCCACTCGTCTGATATGAGAGTGCTTTCGCAGATTTCGCCCCAAAGAGCTTCCCAGCGACTATAGCTGAGGACACTGGTCCATATCCACACATGGATATGTTCTGCAGCTCCACGACTCGCTGAAGTTCTTCCTCGTCAAGCCTGAGTATTGCACTCGTTACCAGTTTGTCTTTTGTCTCTGCTTGCCTCTGATGTTCGTAGTGAGACAAATCTGATGTCGCTATCACCAACATATCTTGGTTGTCTGTGCTTCTTGCAATCGATTCGCCCACGCTTCTGCTTGTCTCTACGTCTTGCATCATCATTGATATTGGTACGAACTTGAACCGATTTCCATAGATGTACTGCAGAAATGGTAACTGCACCTCGATTGAGTGTTCGCTCATGTGAGACGAGTCGTCGATGTCTATGATGTCCGAGTTCTTGCATATCCGCTTTGCAACTGCGGAGTCGATCTCAACTTCACCAAGAGGCGTCTGCCATGTTCCCTCAACCATGGCGGAGACACCTGTTCCTACGCCGTAGTGATTAGGGCCGAGAATGACGATAGTGTCGGGAATCCCATCGGAAGCCAGTGCTGAGTAGAGATGTGCAGCCACTGGACCAGAGTACGCGTATCCAGCGTGAGGAGAGACTGCGGAAACTATCTTCCTTTCGCCTTTTTCTTGCGATTTCGGTAGTTTGCCAGGTCCAAGCTTATGCAGAAAGCACTTTTCTATTTGTGAGATGAGAGCCGCCCTTTCCGAGGGGTAAAAGGAACCTGCTTGGGCAGGGCGTCTCACTTTCAGGTCTCTTCACCTATTCTCGCAGGAATGGTTGCCAGTTTGGTTTCGAAATCGTCTATTGTGGCGGTTATGCTTCCGTCAGGGGGAAGCTCCCCTCTTTCCCTTAAGATCTGTCTTGCAAGAAGCCAATATACCATGGCGAGAGCTCGTCGGCCTTTGTTGTTGACTGGGATCGCAAGGTCGATTCCGCTGAACACATTGTCGGTATCTACCAGACCGATGACAGGGACCCCGGCGCATGATGCCTCCTTTATCGCCTGCCAGTCAGCTCTCGGATCAGTAATGATGATGAGTTCCGGTTCAGCATGCTTGGGTTGAAGAGGGTTCGAGAGGAGACCTGGCATGAACCTGCCGACTATTGGAACGCATTTCGTTAGTTCGCAGAATTTTTCGATCGGAGTCTTACCATATAGTCTTGAAGAGACTACCACAACTCTTGAAGGATCCATTCTGGAAAGAAATTTGGCTGCGAGCCTTATCTTTTGGTCAGTGTTTCCTATATTCAATATGAAGAGTCCATCAGGTCTGGCACGGAATATGTGCTGCTCCATGTCACCGGTCTTTACTCTGGTTCCTATGTGTAGGCCAGCTGCCAGAAGTTCTTCTAGCGGAAGCAGTAGGTCTTCCGCCTTTGGAATCAGTTCTTTATCTTCGACTGTCAAACATACTCACTCTAGTTCTTGATCTTCGCCAGTCTGGCCTTTTCACCAAGATCCTTTTCTATTCTTACGAGTTCATTTATCTTTGCCACTCTTTCCCCTCCGACCACGCCCGTCTTTATCATAGGACTTTGAAACGCTATGGCGAGATGTGCCAACTCCGGAGCAACGGTATCCCCTGATCTGTGTGAGGTCACAGTAGCGTAGCCTGACAGTCTTGCGTTCTTTGCTGTTTTGGAGGCATCCGTGATTGTTCCCACTTGATTTGGCTTAATTACGATGGCGTTTCCTGCTTTCATTCTTTTCCCCTTTTCGAACCTTGCGGAGCTGGTGACGAAAAGATCGTCTCCACATATCAAAGTGTCATTGACCTTCCTTGTAAGTTCCGCAAATGACTCAAACGATTCTTCATGAAAAGGGTCTTCCAAGTAAACAAGATCGTACTTGTCTATGAGATGGCGCACAAACTCGAATTGCCTTTCTTCAGTCAGTTTCTGGCAGTCCTTGTTGTACATGTAGAGATTCTCCTTTTCGTTCCAAAGCGTTGAGGCGGCCATATCCGCTCCAACTCTTATCTCCATGCCCACGAGCGCTGAGATATTCTCGCATGCTGCCGCTACGATGTCAAACGCCTCTTCTGTCGTTAAGTTCGCGATCCAAGCACCTTCGTCGCCCTTGCCAACAGAAGGCTTCCCTCCAGCCTGAAGAAGTGTGGCGATCTCAGAGTGCACCTTCGCGTTGGCATCAGCGCCCTCGTAAAAGGTCCTAGCCCCAATAGGCAGAATCAGGAATTCTTGGATGTCTGTCTTTGCCGCCTGGGCGTGCCTTCCTCCACCTATGACGTTTCCTAAAGGCAATGGAAGTTCAACTCTTGGAGAATTGGAGAGATGCTCAAAGAGAGGGGTTCTCCTAGAGCTGGCTGCCGCAAGGGCAGTCGCAACGGAAACGGCGTAGGCAGTGTTTCCACCTATTTTGCCGAAGTTCGAAGTTCCATCGATTTCATGAAGTAGCTTGTCGACCGTCTCTTGATCGTCTGCGCTCAGACCGATCAGTTTCGATGCTAGAATGCTCTCGACAGTCTTGAGCGCTTGGTCAATCCCACCAGGCGGATACTGCTCGACCTCCCATCTCCCGCGACTCAGTCCGGAGGGTGCAGTAGCTCGGCCAAAGCCTCCGGCTGTTGTTACTCCAACTTCTATGGTGGGATTACCTCGACTGTCGAATACCTTCCAGCCCTTAAGATCCTTGATTATCGAGGCGCTCATGGGGTCTGTCCCCACGCCATGTGGGCACGCTTCTTGTACGCAAGTTCAGCGTACGACAGAAACTCGTCTATGATCTCGACATGAGAAATCATCATTCTTCTACAGCAATACCGCTTTATACCAAGTTCATCAAGAACCTTGCGTGGGTCTTCTCCCTGCCTGACTCTTCTCGAGTATTCATGCCACTTATCGGCTATGAGCCGGCCGCACGTGAAGCATCTTACAGGAACTATCATTTCCTGTCACCTGTACGATTTCTGCTTTCTCCGTCTCGCTCCAGGACCTCCGAACTTCTTCGGTTCGGACCTTCTTGGATCTCCAGCAAGCATCGATCGATCATATCTCGTTAAGAGGCGACGGACCTCTGCGCTTCGTGACCATTCAGCTATCCCTCTTGCGATCGCGGTTCTTGCCGCTTCGGCCTGCCCCATGATTCCTCCCCCCGCGACTCGAACAGCGATATCCATCGCTTTGCTTCTATCGCCAAGAATCAATAGTGGTTCAGAGATCTTCATTCTGACCATCTCTTGGCCGTAGGCTTCGAGGGGGAATTCATTGATCGTCAATCTTCCTTTTCCGGGTTTGATGATCGCCTTGGCTATGGCTGTTTTTCTCTTTCCCGTAGCCAAGACTATTCTTCGCTTCTCGCTCATGGCTTGCCGCCTCGTATTTCTCTTGAAAACTCATCAACTGTGACGTATCGGCAACGCAGCTTCGAAGCATCGGCGTCTCGAAACCTCTGTAGAGGTTTGTTAGCATATTCGTCAGGTACTCCTATGAAGACCTTCACGTTTCTGAAAGCAGCTTTGCCTCTTGGCTTCTCACAAGGGATCATTCCCCGAATTACCCTCCTGAAGTACATGTCCGGTCTTCTGGGGTGCACTGGAGCTTTCTCTTGGGAAGCATGCGTTCTCGTCCTGAGCTTTCGTTGGGCGTCCTCAAGTATTCTCTGCTTTCGACCAGCGATGACCGCCTTCTCCGCGTTGACAACGACTATCTTGCGTCCTTCGAGTGCTTGCTTTGCAGCTATGCTGGCAATCCTCCCAAGAACGTGATTTGACGCGTCTATGAGGATGAAATCCGAGGACATGGAACTCACTTCGCTTCCTCGAAGCTTTCACGCATCTCTGTCGCCTTCTTCACAAGGACCTTTGCTGCTTCCTCAACGATTCTCTCTGAAGGAAGACCCCCCGTGGATTCTACCGAGAAGATAAATGCCTGATCATCCCATCCAACCTTTATCGCTGGAGGCTTCTCAGGGCAATGCCTCTCACAGTCACGGCACAAGGTGCAGTCAATCTCTCTCTCGACTACAACCTTGCCGTTCCTAACTGACAAGATTGACTTCGGGCAGAACTTGATGCATTCTTCGCATCCGTTGCATTTCGTTTGGTCTATTGACAACTTTGGAAGGTACTTGTATGCAGCTGATGATACGGGCTGCCACTTTGCGTGCTCAATGCCGCGTCCAAGCCTTGCATAAGCCTCAAGCCTGATCTTTTGTCCGGGGGCGAGCTTGGCGATTGGAATCGCGTCGCTTACAGGCTTAATATCTGGGTTCTCAGCCTTCAATTCTCCTGAATTCACGTACTTTGATTCATCTGTAGCTTCTGATTCAAGCGATAACGTTGCCCTGCACTTGTTGCAGCCCAGTTCACTCTTGCAGTTGCATTCATCAGGCAACACGTATGAGTCCAAATCTGTCGTAAGAGGAATAAGACCCAGTCGGTGAGATAGCATCTCATCATGGAGTACAGATGAGTTCTCTATGATCATCACGTCCTCCACAGCCATGGTCGGGACTTCGGCGATCATAGCCCGCCTGAGAGCGTTCGAGAAAGCAGGCGTAACCCCTTTCATCATAAACTTGATAGAATCTTTGTCCCGGCCAAGCATTTCAACCTGCATATTCTCAGCATCTTTCAGTAGGCTTCGTTCAGCGGATGAAAGCCCGAACTCTATTTAAACATTGTTTGAGCTTCAATTAACGTTGCCCCAAAGGTTGTCGCTCAAAAGGAATTATGCGTACATAGAGTGGAAGAGGACTGCAGGATCCCGGTTGGTCTGTTGCGCAGCGAGACCGAGAGAAACATCACTTAGCTCTTGACTAGGAAGTGTCCGACGCCCACGGCTGACACATATTGCCTGTACTCGTCCATCAGGCCCTCGAAGACCCCTTTTCAGCTAGCCATGGTTCTCCGTCTGGTGGCACACTCATCTCTGTCGGGCCGATTCCAATTGCGATCGGCCAGGGACTAGGAGAGCCCTCATTGATGCTGCTTGGAGTTCTGGCAATGCTTACGCTCATCGCCCTGTAGTTTCGGAGGCCGAGGCTCTAAGCCGGCTGAGCATATGTTTGTAAAGGATTAACGGTGGGCGGAAATGTTTGACATATACTTGAGCAAAATGTAGATCAACTCTCTCACTTGGTGTCGAGTTGTGAAGTTTAGGTGACAAGGGCTGAGCCGCTACCTGGCGAGCAACTTATTATGAAGCTCAAGCCTCATCCCTTGGCATTCTGGCATCTTTTTGCAGTATCGGGGCTTTTGATCGTTCTTGGACACGTTGTCAGGCAGCTTTATGCCCTCGTTGCAGGACTCAAGCTTCAGATTCCGATTCTTCAATCGTACAATTCGGCGAACGTTCTGATCTTGTGGGGGGTACTTGTCGCGGCCGCTGTCGTTATCGGCCTCATTTACGTAAGGGTGACTTCACTTCTTGCCTTTGGCGCTATTGCCTCGGCAGCGACAATAATGACTGAATACTTCAAAATGCCTTTGGAGACTCACTACTGGCTCCTTGTCTTCTCTGGCCTGATGGGCTTCGTTTTGACAGAGCTCTACAGAAGAGGACACAACTACTACGTTACGAATCTTCGCCTTGTCACAGAGAGTGATTTCATATTTTATAATTCACGACAGCTCACATATGACAAGATTAATGACCTTGCCCTGGTGCAGGGCCCAATCGGGCGCATTCTAAACTTCGGCACGGTTATTCCAGTAACTGCCTCCGGCCTTGGGTTGGGTGAAGATTCAGCGTCTGCAGGAATCAGAACCGGCATTGGAATCGGGGGCAAGGCTTCATTGCCTACAGGTGTAGGCGTAGGCCTTTCTGCAAGCGGGGGAAGAGGAGTGCAGATACCGCGAGGACGAACCTATCACACTCTGTATGGTGTCTCTAGACCACGTGAAGTTCTCGAAGCTGTTGCAAGAATGATTCAGAGGCAGACATCGGGCCCATACTTGGAGAGAATAGCGTCTGGCGTCGAAAAGCTTCTGAGCCAGAACACGACTGTAAAGAATGGGTAAATTTGCCCTTTCGTGGGGCATCGTTCACCGGCCTTTCTTTGCCGATTCCCGTTCGGAGGCCGCTGGAGCTGTAAGCTTGATTTCCGGTTGCTCCTCTCTTCTAACCGCGTATCCTGGAACGGTCACAGATCTTCCTCCAATAGTTATGTGACCGTGAGAGATGAGTTGCCTAGCGTGATGCATAGACTTGGCCATCCCGCTTCTCGCTACCACCGTCTGAAGCCTCCTTTCCAAGAGGTTAGTCACGTTGAGGTCTAGCACATTGTCTAGTGTAGCGTCCTCAGAAAGGATCCCTAACCTCTTCAAGCTCAGTAGAATGTCTCTCTCAGTTTTTGATCGTGTCTCTTCAGGCTTTGCGAGAAGCGATCTTACCATGCCCCTGATTCTCGAGATTTCAGTCTTGTACCGCCAAAGCTCCCTCTTGTTTCTTAAGCCATAATCTCCTATGAGCTTCAGTTCATCCTGAATCTGGGCTCGCCTCCAAGGATGGCGAGGCGTTTCATATTTCTTCCTCTGCTTCTTAGGATCGCCCATTGTCTTAGTCCTTCTCAGTCCTCTCGGCTTGGGCCGCTCTCAAGGCGGCTATGGCAGCTTTCTTCTTCACTCCAACAGCTTTGCCGCTTCTGCCTGTGGTCTTGGTTCTTTGGCCTCTGACTTTCAGTCCCAAGGAGTGCCGTATTCCCTTCCATGTTCGTAGGTCTTTCATGAAATCTATGTCCGTCTTCACTCTGAGTGCGAGATCCGGGCCGACCAAATGCAAGTCTCTACCTGTCTCAAGGTCTTTTCTTCTATTGACAAGCCTCGACGGGATTCCAAACTTCAAAGGGTCAGAGATTACGTCCTCGATCTTGTCGACCTCCTCCTCTGAGAGCTGCCCGATTCTGACTTCAGGCTTCATGCCTGCCGCTCTTGCTATTGCACTGGAGAGGCTTACGCCTATGCCGCGGATTTTCGTCAGTCCATAGACTAGTTTCTTCGAGCCATCAAGGTCCACTCCCATCAATCGAATGATGTGTCTGAATTCCTTTGAAGACATGTCACGCCACTGTCGCGGAGACTACGAGTTCGCCGGATCTTATATAAGCCTTCTGAGATCCGTTCCGCGAAATTTCCAAAGCCAGTTTGCCTACTGATGGCTTCTACAGCCACCTAGCCAAGACAAGTATATCGAAAAGCATCCCGATTCCACAGACTGCTAGAGTATAGGGAATCCAGAGGCGATATACACGCTGGATCTTTGCCTTGTAGAACTGGTTGGACAATACAAGGCAGAGGTGTAGTGGAGAAATGTAGTACCCAGCATAGGTGCTGAGGACTATGATGCTTACCAGCGCGGGGGCCGTAGTTCCGAAAAGGGGAAGGATAACCGGTACACTTATGCCTGCTCCGGCTATTGCAAGGCCCGAAACAGCTCCAATGAGCAAGGGGAAAAGGGTCGCAAACATTAGGAGAGGGACCTTCACGTCCTTCAGGATGCCTAATAGAAATGGGACAGCATTTGACTCTCCTATTGCGTAGCGGAAGATCATAACACCTACTATCGAGAGGGCTGGAGTCCACGGTATTCCTTGCCAAAGAAGCGCCAGGGCTCTCTGCGGTCGTATCTTCTTTATCAGAAGAGAACTGAAGACTCCCAAGGCCACTGACACTGCCATATACAGTCCGGCTAGGTTGAGTGTGAGCGCGATTAGGATCGGTGCAAGCCCCTTAATCACAAGCTTGTAGTCTCGTTTGGTCTTGTGGTCTTGATCGGAGTCAAGTCGCCGAATGAACAGGATGTATCCCAAAGCTATCGAAATAAGGAATGATGGGATCTGCATGAGGATTAACTGGTAAAGTCCAATGCCTGCTAGTCCCGAAGCCAGAATTAGCGTGGAAGACAGTGGAAACACGTAGAACCATATGTGCCTGAATGCTATGTTGACTGTGACTTTCCTTTCAGGGGTCAACTTCAGCTTGTCTGCTTCCTCATCGATCAAGGGCGCCGACAGTAGGGCGCCGCCTGGCATTGGCATGAGACCGACGATTGCCGGGATTGCTGCGACTAAGGTCTTGGTAGCCAGAATCGTCTTTAAGCCTGTTATCAGATCGTCGATCAGCTTTGTTTCTTTCATGCAATAGCCGAGTATCCCAATGGTTGTGACCAGCAAGGTGAGGTTTATGGTTTCTGGGTCTTCTAGGGTGCGGATGGATAAACGGATGAAGTCTTGCACTGATGCTCCATATGAGATTGCCAGGCCTATTGCTCCGATCATTATGGAAAGTGCTGGATTAACCCGCTTGCCTGTAAGAACAACTATTAAGGCGAATGCAATGACGAGTCCGACTATCTGAATCATTCTAAATCCTTCGATTCGCTTCGGTGTATTGAGGCTCGCTCTGATAGTTGTGATGTCGCAATAAGCATTTCGTATCCGTAGGTCTACGGCTCCGACATAAATTCGACGAACTCCTCTTGTGTTCGGGGAGCGAGCGTGTAGTTGGTCTTTCTTTCAGCCCCCAAAGTTGAGAAAGGCTTCGAGCCGTAGTCATGTCCCGGGTAGATCATAATGTCGTCTTCGAGCCCCAGTATCTTTTCGAATAAGCTTCTGTAAAGTTGTATGGAGTCTCCCCCAGAGAGATCCGTTCTTCCGCACTCGCCAACGAAGAGCGTGTCTCCGGTCAGGAGTTTCTTGTCAACTAGTAGGCAAATGCTGTCCGGCGAATGTCCAGGCGTGTGCAAAATGGTCGCCACGACATCTCCAAGTCTGAGCGTATCACCGTCTCTCAGGGCAATGTCTCTGCGTTGTCTGGAGTCAACGTGGGCAGCAATCTTCCCTCCTGTAATGTCAGCAAGTTCGGCATTCCCTGACGTGTGGTCTCGATGTCCATGAGTGTTTACTATGTATCTTACCTTTACCCCGTGCCTGGCGATGACAGACATCACTGGAGCGATTGGTGACGCCGGATCAACGATCAATGCTTCGCGGCTGCTTTCGTCACCAATGAGGTACATGAAATTGTCAGAGTTGGATGCACGAATCTGTTCAAATATCAATTCTGAATCCCATCATGAACTACACTTCGTGTATCCAAAAGTTTTTCGAGACAAAGAGAGTCATAGCCCATCTGAATGCAAATGGTTTCGAATAGATTCGAATCTCTTAGTCGCTTTCTATCATACATCTTAAGGCATGCTCCTCAAGAGTTTGGTCTAGTCTCAGACCAGAGTGGCTTCGTATCCTTGGATACACTTCTTGCAGTCATGAACGCAGAATCGAGATGGAGATGGGTAAGAAAGGAAGACTTGCTAAACTTGACTGCGTCGTCTCCTCGAAAGAGGTTTGAGATCAAAGATGGCCGAATAAGAGCGCTATATGGTCACACCACGCTTCAAAGGATAGTTCACGAGCCAGTGATCCCCCCTGAGTATCTCTTCCACGGAACTGCAAGAAGATTCTCTGGCAGCATCGAGCATCTGGGGCTACTACCTGCACGAAGAGCTTTCGTCCACTTATCTCAAAGTGTAGATGATGCGTTGAGAGTTGGAAGGCGTCGAGACAGCAATCCAGTTGTGTACAGAGTTCTTGCCTTAATGGCTCACAATGAAGGAATTCGATTCTTCAACGCCGGAGACGTATATCTTTCGCGTTTCATTCCAGCAAGATATCTGCAAAAGCTCGATCTGTAAGTCGCTTGCTACTTCGTATGAATCTCGACGATATCTCGGTCGCCAAGGACATGCCCTCGCCCGACCTTTTCTCCCGGATATTTGGCTGTAGAACCCCAGATCCTTGCGAATCGAAAGTTCTCATGCAGTTCTGTATGAATTCTTTTGGCAAGCTCAGCAACTGTAGACCCTGTATGGAGAACGAAGGGCTCAGTGGAATGCGTTTGCTCATTCGGTTCCTTCGTGTAGACACGGACGATCCCAAGAGCCTTGAACACTGTATCGCCTATCCGATGAAGGTTCTCACCGGTCGTGCATGAGACCGGTATCAGCGGCAAATCCGCTACGGCCCGACGAAGCTCCTCAAGATTTCGTCTTGCCTGAGGCAGATCTGACTTGTTGGCAACTACAATAGTTGGCTTGTAAACCGCCGTGCTTTCCAACAGCGCGTCTTCAATGTCGTTCAGTCGTGCATCCCCGCTGATTCGGATTGTTGCGTTGATCAGCCCATATTCCCTCAGCAACTTCTCTATGTCTCCAATGTCGCAATCGATTAGGTGGCCAGAGACCATTATCTGAATGCCGCTGCCCCCTTTGAGTCGAGTCACCCAAATGTGCGAACTGACCTTTCTCGGAGAAATCCTGGCGCTCTCCAGTTCCGCAAGCACCATCTCAAGTTGGCTCTGGGGGTTCTCAGAGAGGTCGAGCACTATTACGATGCCGTCAGCGTTCCTAGCGAGTCCCAGAGTCTGAAGACCCCAAGCCACTCCATCGGCAGCGCCCTCCACCAATGCAGGAGCCTCTACCAGCTGGATTTGGAGATCCTCAAACCTCATAATGCCAGGAACCGGGCGCGCTGTTGTGAACTTGTGCTCTGCGATCGTGGGATTTGCGTTAGTCAACGCCGAGAGCAAGCTGCTTCTCCCAACTTTTGTTTGACCGATCAGGACGACTTGAGCGGCTCCCTCTTTCTGTATGAACCATCCGACACCCCCCTTACCCGCCTTTCTCTGCTCTTGCTCAGTTCGCTCAAGCTTCAGAACAGCAATCTTGCGCTTGACTTGCGCTCGCAGCCTCTCGTTGCCCTTATGCTTCGGAACCGCTGACAGAAATTCCTGAAGTATCTTGATTTTCTCCTCGGCGGTCCTAGCTTGAATGGCCTTGTTCCAGAGCCCCTTTGCTTGAGCGGTCAGGTTGGCTGGCAAAAGCCTGGCTCCCAAATCTAGTTAGAGAGAACATGCGGCGAGATTAGCCTTTTGCGTTGCGGCCCGCCAGCACTCGCATCCAACAACCTGCGGCCCCTCAAGGATCCTGTGAGCCTGAAAGTACTCTTGCCAAGAGGATCCCCTCTATTTTAGCACAGTGCCGGTCTTCATGTACCAGATGTAGAGATCAAGTTTCGAAAGAGGCATACCCAGCTGTATGCTGAGGTCCCGCAGTTTGGATTCAATTTCCAAGTACTTGCATCTTCCGAGTCCCTTGGGAATCTCATCAATTATCCTATTCTCACATAGTGTCCTGAGGATGTGTCTGTCAAGAATGGCGAGGTCATCATATCCGACGTTTCTTAGAAAGTGACTGGCCTCCTTATAGCCGAGCCCCAGCACATTCTTAACAAGCCAGTCGCGAGCTTGCTTCTCGTTTCCGATGCTAACCACGACATCTTTGATGTGACTGAACTCGCGGGCCGAAACAATGAAATGGGCTCTTCGCTTGCTGAATCTGTGCCCCATGTGTCTTAGGCGTGTTGCCAACTCTTCTTCAGCGAGTCTAAGGAATGCTTCTGGGCCTATTGCTTCCTGAATACTTATCCCCAGTCTTGCACTGGAATTGGCTGTGAGGATGCAGAAGCAAAGCTCCGAGAACCAGTCGTCATTTCCCTTTGAATTGAGGATTTTGAACTGTCTTGTTCTGGTCTCCACCTGCTCGGCTACGTGACTTGCCATAAGGCGGCGAATCTGCGAAATGAGTGATTCAGTGTCCATGTACGGGTTCCGTGCCCAATAATACCCAGCAGGGTCGAGTCTTAAGACAAATCTATCGATAGAAAGCTAAGGTTATGCCGAGTGATTGCGTCGCGGAGCCAAGTGGGGCTTTGCAACCTCAATCCTAACAGACCCACCGTTTATGATAGCGTGTTTCCAAATTGTAGAACGTCTTCAACGATGAGCACCAGCCTTCCTATTGTTATGTAACCATGATTATGATCCCGGTCAACAGTCGTTATTGCTCTTGCGAGCAGGTGTCCTACTGAACAGACTCGACTTTCCGAATCTCAGGCACTTTCTTCTTCAGGAACTGCTCGACTCCCCACTGCAGGGTCATCTGTGACATGGGGCATCCTGCGCACGCTCCTGTCAACTTCACCTTGACCACGTCCTCTTGGACATCAACGAGCTCTATGTTCCCTCCGTCAGCCTGAAGGTTAGGCCTCAGCTCCTCAAGAGCTCTCTCAATCTTCTCTCTTATCGCCGACATCGCTGTCAAACCGAATTCAAGTCTAAGCCCCATGATATAAGCTTCCGTCTTTCGTGGGCGTTTGGTTGTGCCGTGTTCATGAGGGGGTTCTCCTGAACGAAGTGTGGTGATGCGAATCAAGTGAGATTGCATCTGTCGCCGAGCACTTTTCGCATATTTCTAGACTGGGAGTCGCATCTGAACTTGGGGGACAGATGCGCAAGCATTCGAGTCAGAATGACAGCTCTCCGTTCCATTCAAATAGAAGAACTTTCTTCAAATCGGCGTCGATCGGCGTGTCGTCCGGTCAGGAATGCTTTGAGTTTGGCAAAGCTGCAGCCGAGAGGTTGATAGAGGGGTAGCCTTGAAGTGGAAATGCCGAGTCTGCGGTTGGGTCTATGACGAGACGGGTGGATTGCCAGAGCAAGGAGTAGTTCCCGGAACGAAGTTCGAGGATCTACTTCCAAGCTGGACATGCCCGGTCTGCGGAGCGCCGAAAGAAGAGTTCGAGCGAATCGAATAGAGGCACCTACTCATCATGCGAAAGGCTTAACCTGATAGACGGGCATTCTGAGGCAACTCAATACTGAAGGTCGAACTCTGAATGAGCAACGAATACTTGCGGAAGACTCCTCGTTCAAGACAAGCATATGAGAAGGCAAGAACACTCTTCCCAGCCGGGGTCTCATACAAGATACGTTTCATAGAACCGTACCCGTTCTGTGTCACAAATGCAGAAGGAAGCAGACTGTTCGATATTGACGGTAACACGTACACAGATTATTGGTGCGCTCATTTTGCCCTGATCTTAGGTCATCGTCACCCAAAGGTTGTGGAGGCGGTCAAGGAGCAGGTTGAGAAAGATTTCCATTATGGGGTCACTCATGAACTTGAAGCAAAGCTTGCTGGGCAAATAGTGAAAATGGTTCCTTCCGCTCAGCTGATCAGGTTTGCTGGTTCAGGTACAGAAGCAAACATGTATGCCGTGAGACTGGCCAGAACTTACACGGGCAGAACTGGGATAGGGAAATTTGAAGGAAATTGGCATGGTGGCTATGACCCGCTCCATGTAGCCATGAGGCCTCCATTTGATGAGTTACCTTCGGGAGGCCTAACGCCGGGATCGCTTGCGGATACAGTTGTTCTCCCTTTCAATGATTTGGACGGAGTGAGGGACCGTATGAAGGGAAGGCAATTGGCATGCGTTCTGATAGAACCTGTTATGGGCGCTGGCGGCATGATTCCGGCTGAAAAGGAGTTCTTGAAGGGACTGGTTGAACTCTGCCACGAGGAGGATGCCTTGCTGATCTTTGATGAAGTCGTCACCGGGTTCAGGCTGGGGCCAGGCGGAGCCCAACAAGTCTACGGCATACAGCCTGATCTTACTATTCTGGGAAAGATTGCGGGAGGAGGGCTCCCAATCGGCGTGATTACAGGCAGAGCTGATGTCATGGAAAGGATGGATCATATGAAGTACAAGGGCTCGGAGTATTCGTTCCACGGCGGAACCCACACCGGAAACCCGGTCTCCATGGCCGCCGGGCTCGCGACATTGAAGATCCTAGAAGATGGCTCAGTTTATCCAAGGATAGATAGGATGGGGGCGAAAATGCGCAAAGGCCTCACAGAGATAATGGAGCGAGCAGGACTGGAATTCCAGACAACAGGCATTGGGTCAATCTTTGGCTGTCATTTCACGAGAGCCCCTGTCAAGGATGTCGCAGATGTCGACTTGGGAGACAAGGAGTTATCAAAGAGACTGATGTACTTTCTACTAGACAGAGGGATCTTCTGCTTGACACCTGAACTTGTGCATTGTGCGATTTCAACAGCTCACACCGAAACTGAAATCGACGAGTTCTTGAAGACGGCTGAGGCCTTCGCAAGACAAGTGAAGAAGTAGCGCAAGATCGCACTGAGAAAACTACGTTACGACTACATGGTCGATTTGGAAGTATCGTTTGGCAAGCATTCTGGTCTTGTCGATTGTTCGGCCATTCTTGCCGATCGCAAGAGCTTTGTCTCTTGGTTCGACTTCCACCACGACGATTTTCCTTTCGGGCTTCTCTGTAATCCTTATGTCCTTTACCTTCGCCGGGGCGAGCGCATTTCTGATCAATTGCTCGGGGGTGTCAGCCTGCTCCACAACCTCAACTTGACGCCCAGTCATCTTCCGCAGCGTTTGAATGTTCTTTCCGGCTTTCCCGATGGCAAGGCCCATTTCCCCTTGTTTTGCAAGGAATATGATCCTCTCGCACTTCTCGTCTATCAGACAATCCTTGGCGGTTGCGCCTGTAATGCTCTCGAAAAGGGCGATGCACTGCATCTCGTCGCCTGTGAACTTGATTCTAGCTGTCGACATTTCTGCTTTCAACTACCTTCAATATCTCAGAATCTCCTGGTTCGCGGATCGTTACTGCCGCGACAAGAAAAGGTCTTTCACACACGGTCCTTAAGTCGGCACTGGAGCCACCGTAGGTATACACTGGAAGCTCTGAAAGCTTGGCACTGTGAAGAATCGCAGATCTTGCTGACTCAGGGCAGTTCGATGCTAGAACGATCAACTTCCCTCTTCCACTCTTGGCGGCCTTCAGGGCCTGCATGCATCCGAATGACACTTTTCCGGTCTTCGCTGCCATTTTCAGTTGTTTGGCTACGTCCATTATCTCCTTGCCCTCTCTCTTTCCGGCATGGACATGTACATATCTATGAGACCTGTCCCCATGGGTATCTGCTGCCCGACAATAACATTCTCCGCCACTCCTTTCAAGGTATCAGCTGTTCCTCTCATGGCTGCGTCAACGATCGTTGGGATCGTGATCTCGAATGCAGCTTTAGCCAGCGTGCTCGCCTTCTCTCCGCTCACTCCGTGCCTTCCCACCTGCAAGACCTCTCCGGACGCCGTCATTGCATCTGCTACGAGCATCACGTGTCTCACATCGACATCCAAGCCCTGCTCCTCCAAGACGCTCAGGGCCTCCTTGGCGATCACTTCTCGGGCAGCTTCAATTCCCAGAGTCATCGCGACTTCATGGATGTTGTTTGAGATCGTTCTTGTTGGATCGACGCTGGGAGAAGTCAAGACCTGCTCAAGGCTGGAGCCTTCAGTCCTAATGACCCATTCTCCTTTCTGTTCCATCACGAGCGCTCTCTTGACAGCGGGGAGACCTTTGACGTGAAGCGATGGTAGCTTGGTTGCTAATCGTCTGAACTGGGAAATGTCCATGTCCTTGGGTTTGATTTCGATTCTTGTCCGCTCGATCTTGACGTTGCAAGATGGGAGCTTGAGGGCCTCTCTTATGTCATGCATTGCGATCTCTCTTTGACGCATCTTCTCTGAGTCGAGTGCCGCCTCAATGCTCATCTTGGTTATGTCAGATTCTATGTGTGCGACAACATCACTTAATGTCGTATGGGTGATTGATCTGGCGACGTCTTCAGCCTTCTTGCGGTTTTGTCTGCATCTCTTGTCCAAATACACTGTCAACATTGGAGTTGATGGGATCTTCCTTGCGTCAACAATCTCTATCAGGCGGGGAAGCCCAAGAGTAACGTTCTGCTCTCTTACCCCTGCGAAGTGGAACGTTCTGAGGGTCATCTGCGTGCCCGGCTCACCTATCGACTGGGCCGACACTATCCCTGCAGCCTCGCCGGGCTCTATCAACGACTTCCTGTAGTTCTCGATTGCTTGGTCGATTACCTCGTCGACTGCCTTCTTCGTCAGTCTGGTCTCAAGTAGGTTCCGCTTCAACTCTGCAGTTAGGAGGCGAGGCAACTGTGAGGCTTTTGCCTGAAGTCTTCTTAGCGCGTAGCTTCTGGATGCTTTGGCTCCCCTTCCGATGCCTAGCCTCACTCTGTCAACCAGCCGCTCTATGTTCACAGCTTTACCATGGTCGCTCTTGGCTGTATCGACGCCGTCTTCTCCATATCTGAATTGGATAATGTTTCCACGAGAATCTCTTACAGTTCCGTCGTACTCAACTCTAATGTGCTCTAGTGCGTTTATCAGACGGCGCTGCATATAGCCGCTCTGCTGAGTTCTGACGGCGGTGTCTACGAGTCCTTCTCTTCCTCCCATGGCATGGAAGAAGTACTCCACAGGAGTGAGCCCGTCCCTGAAGGACGAGTATACGAATCCTCTTGCTTCGGCTCCAACATCGTTGGGCTCGAAGGACGATAATGCTCTATCTTTGTACCCTCGCAGTATCCTCTTGCCTCTTATGGATTGCTGGCCGATGCATGCAGCCATTTGACCTATGTTGAGCATGGATCCTTTCGCTCCGATTCTGACCATGACTATTCCGCTGTTCTCCATTCCGAAGTATCTGTCCACTAATGTGCCGGCTTCCTCTCTCGCCTTGGATAGTTCATTCATTATGTATATCTCAAGAGACTCCTCGAGTGACTGCCCGGGCAACCTCTCCAGCATGCCTTTCCTGTAGCTTTCGACTAACCCATTCACTCTTTCCTGTGCGTTCTTGATCGCTTTGTCGATCTTGTCTCTTACCGCTGGCGATACATCCAACTCGTCTAGCGCGTATGAGAAGCCTCTGAGTGTTAGGAACCGGTCTAAGAGCTTCGATATTGAGTTGAGGAAGCCTCTGCCTGCACTCGGGCCGTAATCTTTCACAATGCGGTGGAAGAGGCTCTCGGACCTCGCTCCTATGGCGTTTCTGTCAATTACCCCTCGTTCAAGCACGCCGTCCTTGATCACAATGTATGCGTCATAGGGACATTTTTCTTCCTTGCATTCGGCACATCTTCTGCAGATATTTGACTTGAATGCAAAGTTCATTTTCTCCGGGATGAATAGGCTGAATATTTTCTTGCCTGACCACATCGGACTTGGTCTCCGTAGATCCGGCGCGGGTAGAGGTCCATCATATCCTGCAGCCACAAGAATCTTCGATACTTCGTCTCTAGTCAGATATGTCGAGCTATTAGTGAGAAGATAAGCCGCACTTAAGAGGTCGGTAGTCGCGCCTATGATCGGCCCACCATATCGGGGTGAAAGGATCTGGTCTTGGACCTCCATGAGAAGGCGAGCCTCTGTACGAGCCTCCTCTCCCTGAGGAACGTGGAGGTTCATCTCGTCTCCATCGAAGTCCGCGTTGTATGGGGGGCAGACACAGGGATCTAGCCTGAATGTCTTGTATGGGAGAACTCTCACCTTGTGCGCCATAATTGACATTCTGTGCAGAGAAGGCTGCCTGTTAAAGAGAACTACATCGCCGTCTCGTATGTGCCTCTCCACAACGAAACCGGGCTGAAGACTTTCGGCCAAGGTCTTTCTTTCTGCAACAAATTCCAGCCGGATTCTCCTTCCGTCCGGACGTACAATGTAGAGTGCACCTGGATACTGGTCTGGCCCATTGTCTACGAGTCGTCGCATCTCACCGATGTTCCACTCGGTGACTTTTTCCGGGATTGTTAGTCTCGCTGCGACATCTGTCGGAACGCCGACTTCAGTGATGTCGAGATTCGGATCAGGCGAAATAACTGTTCGGGCAGAGAAGTCAACTCTCTTTCCTGAGAGGTTTCCACGGAACCGGCCCTCCTTTCCTTTGAGCCTCTGGCAAATAGTCTTAAGTGCTCTACCTGATCTGTGTCTGGCGGGGGGTAGGCCGGAAACCTCGTTGTCAATATAAGTTGTCACGTGATACTGCAGAAGGTCATGGAGTTCCTGTATTATGTTGACTGGAACGCCTGACTCGACCGCCTCTCTGAGTTTCTGGTTTATTCTCAGGATATCAACCATCTTGTGAGTCAAATCGTCTTCGGATCGTATTCCAGACTCAAGTGTTATGGAAGGTCTAACGCTCACAGGCGGGACAGGAAGCACCTGAAGGATTGTCCACTCCGGGCGAGCCGCCTTTGGGTCCATTCCCAGAAGTCTCAGGTCATCGTCAGAGATTCGCTCAAGCCTCTCCCGTATAGTGCTCGGCGTGAGCTTTCTTGCTCCTCCTTCAACTATCTCGTTAAATGACGTCGGTTTGACATGCTCAATTATGTACTGTTTCGTTCCACAGTGAGGACATTCCTGAGATTTCTTTGCGTCCTTGGCAACGCCTTCGAAGAAAATGTCTGGAACAATGTTCAGACGTTTCTTCTCTTCTTCCATCGAGCGCCTGTACTTTTCGATTTTCTCGTTGCTCAGTAGAATCCTTCCGCATCCGCGACATGTGACAGAAAGAAACCTGTGAACAAGTTTGGCGAAGCTCACGTGAACTACTGGCTGAGAAAGCTCGATATGGCCGAAATGGCCCGGACAAGTCAAAGCAGTGTTTCCGCACGTCTTACATTTCTGCCGAGGCTCAAGAGTGCCCAGTCTGCCATCCATCAGACCTGAGACAATCGGAACGCCATCTTCGTCATAGGTGTCTGCAGTCTGAATCTCAACTGCAGACATCTTACGGATCTCGTTTGGCGAGAGCAGTGAGAACCGAATCGCGTCTATTACTTTGCGAGCTTCCTCCGCAACCGCCATCTCAAGCTCGCTCCTGCAGCTTTATTCTGGCTGCGATGCCAAGCGCCATTAGTTCCTGCGTCAGAAGTTTGAAGGCGTATGACATCGCCGCTGGAGAGATAACTGCCTTTTCTCCGCAGATCCGGCAGATGTACCTGTTCTGCTTTATATCATAGTAACTCAGAAGCCCGCAATTCTCGCAGACCAACACTATTGCTCTATCCGACTCCTCTAGGAGTCGGTCTCTGAGAAGCGCCGAAGCGCCGTGGCCGATGAGGCAATCACGCTCCATTTCGCCGAATCTAAGTCCCCCGCCGCGAGCCCTCCCTTCTGTTGGTTGTCGTGTAAGCATCTGAACCTGTCCCCGCGCTCTTGCATGCATCTTGTCGGAAACCATGTGGTGCAGCTTCTGATAGTAGACGACACCGGTGAAGATATCTGCGACAAGTTTCTTCCCTGTCACTCCGCTGTACATGACCTCCCTGCCGCCGTATTGGAAGCCAAGCCCAAGAAGCGCCTCCCTGAGCGAGGATAGATTCTCATTTGAGAAGGGCGTTCCATCGACGGATGAGCCTCTCAGTGATGCAACCTTACCTCCGATCGATTCTGCAAGTTGTCCTATGGTCATTCTTGACGGTATGGCGTGCGGGTTGATTATTATGTCAGGCACTATTCCGTCCTCTGTGAAAGGCATGTCTTCACTAGGCACAAGCAAGCCCACGACTCCTTTCTGACCATGCCTAGACGCAAATTTGTCTCCGAGTTCAGGAATTCTGAGGTCCCTCACCTTCACCTTTACAAGTTTGCTGCCTTCGATCGAATCGGATACTGAGACTGAATCGACGACCCCTGACTCGGAAGGTCTCATACAGACCGACGAGTCTCTCCTTGTCGGGCCTCTCACCTCAAACTCTCTGTACTCCTCAAGAAATCTTGGTGGGCTCGTTCTTCCTATCAGAACCACATTTCCGGTTGCAGGCGACTCGACTGTGATGATTCCATCTTCTTCAAGAAGCCTATAGTATCTATCTCCTCTGTACCCCCTGACTGCGGAATCTGGGGTCTCGAATTTGTCTCTGAGCCCTCCCAAATACTGCCTGCATTGAGCTTCATATACTCTGAAAAAGGAGGACCTCCCAAGTCCGCGTTCAACTGATGACCTGTTGATTACAAATGCGTCTTCCATGTTGTATCCTTGGAACGACATTACGGCGACAATGCAGTTCTGGCCTGAGGGCCTTGCGTCGAACCCCATTATCTCCATGGGCTTTGTTTTCACCAGAGGGCTCTGGGCGTAGTGAAGTAAATGAGATCTCGAGTCAGTCCTGTTGAAGTGGTTGGTCGCAAAGACGCCTAAGGCCTGCTTAGCCATGGCTGATTCGTACGCATTTCTTGGGGATTGGTTGTGTTCGGAGAACGGGATTATTGAGCCACATATGCCGAGAATGGTGTACGGCGCTATTTCAAGGTGGGTGGTCTTGGCGTTGATCTTGCTCCGATCCAACGCAACTAGCGCGTTCTCCTCTTCGTCAGCATCTAGATATTCGATCAGACCGTCTCTGACTAGGTCTTCCCATTGAGTCTCTTCGCGGCGAAGCTTCTCCATGTGCGATTCTGTCAGCCTTGCTCTCCCGTTCTCAACTATCACGAGAGGGCGTCTCACTCTGCCCGCGTCACAGTTGACATAGATCTCTGCCCTCGAATCTGGCGTTCTTGAGGGGTAGTAGGCAACATTGACTTCCGAGCTGATCTTTCCTTCTCTTCTTAGTTTCCTGATCTCAGATACAAGCGCATCTTGATCCCTGCAGTAGCCTGCGATTATGCCGTCAACGAAGACCTTCGCTGAGTTCAATCTGAGCTTCTTCTCTGCCTCATCGACCTGGATCACGCCCATTCTGTGAAGCCTGGTGACAAGCTCTCTCGGCTCGACCCCTATGGCTACTGTCGCTTGCAGTGCAAGATTCTTGACCAAGCCGCAGTTCGAGCCCTCGGGGGTTTCATTGGGGCAAAGTCGCCCCCAGTGTGTAGGATGAAGATCCCTTGCCTCAAGGTTGGGCTGACTTCTGCTGAGAGGAGACTGCAGCCTCCGTAGGTGACTCAATGTGGAGGCAAAGTTTGTTCGATCGAGCAGTTGCGTGACTCCGACCCTACCACGAACCCAGTTGCCAGTTGCGATGGCATGCTGGATCCTCTCTGTGATTATGCCTGGCCTCACGGCGTTGGATATTGAGAGCTCAATGTGTCGTCGGATCGTAATCCTCTCAAGCTGATACTTCAGATCTCTCGTGAGGTTTCGGAAAGCTATCCGAAGAAGGTCAGCGAGGAGAGAACCTGCGAGTCTCAGCCTCTTATTGGCATAGTGATCCTTGTCATCGACTTGCCGCCTTCTCAGCTTCAACTCGACAACTCTGCAGATTATTTCAACCAAGAAGTGGGCTTTCTCTTTCCTATCCGATGGCTTTATGCCAAGATGAGGCAGAAAGTTACGATCAACTACCGATTCTGCTTTCCTCAGACGGTATTCTTCCACTTGCCCCGGAGCCAATCTGTTGCCTATGAATAGCAGAGCATCTCTCTCTGTCGCCACTCCAATTGCCTTTTCAAATGACGCCTCAAGCTCATTCTGAATCGTCCTGTCTGGTGAAACTGCCTCCGCGATCTTCGCGTCCTCGTGAACTCCCAGTGCCTTCATCATAACGATCACAGGCAGGTCCGCCGGAACTCCCGGCATCGTAATGTAGATGGCACCATCTGTCTTCATCGTCACCTCTATCCTCGCCCTGAAACCCACGGTTGTAGAGAAGACTTTCGCCTTGTACGTCGGAGTCGCACCTGTCTTCTCTATATCGACGAGGATTCTGTTGGGAGCGAGGTCTTCGAGCGTTACGACCACACGTTCAGACCCGTTAACGATGAAGTATCCTCCCGGGTCGAGCGGGTCTTCCCCTATCGATTTGATTTCATCAGCAGTGAGCCTTGAGGTGGGGCATATCTTTGACTTCAGCATCACAGGAAAGTCGCCCACGTAGACCATTTCGGTTTGGCCTTCTCTGTTTCCTACGATGGGGACCATCTCCAAGCGAAGAGGAGCAGAATACGTCAGGTTTCTGACACGAGCTTCTGTGGGGTAGATCCGTCGTTCCGACCCGTCAACTTCGATTACTCTCGGTGAACCGATCTCGATCTTCCCCAACCGTATCTTCAGGCTGTACTCCTCAGTTTCTATCGGGATCTCTCCAACCTCGTCTACGACAGCCTGCAGACCGTGCTCGATGAAGTCATTGTATGAGTCTATATGTTGCCTTTCGAGCCCCTTCTCCCGAAAGAACTTGCGAAACAGAGACCAAGAATCTTGTTCAGAAATGCTCAATGGACATCCTCCAAAAATCAGTCTTCAATAACATAGCGATACGCAATCGCTTCGCCAGCTGTTGGGCTTCGCCTAACGATCCTGACCAAATCCCCGGGTTTGGCACCGATTGCCTCACATGCTGGATCTGAAGCCTTGATGTAAGGAAACTGGTGCGGCCTCACGTGGTACCTTCTTAGGACCTCTTCGGCGTCTTTCTTGTTCAGAACTACGTGCTTGGGAACAAGTTCATGCTGGAAAATGTTGAATACTTTCTCTCTTTCTCTTTTCGCCAATCAGAGGAATCCTCCAAAGGAAAAAGCCGCCATGTAACTTTTTCACTCGTGGAAATCGGAAACTTACGCTATTAGCAAAAGGGCACGGTTATAAAGTTTGCTTGTTTCGTGGCTCATGGAAAAAACGGAATTTAGAGCGGAAATCCTCTTGAAACGGAATGCAATCCGTCAAGTTGATCTCTGAATTCTCTCTTCTCAGATGCCGTAAGGGTTTGATGGGTGGATTGTCCGAAGTCAGATCGGAGGCGTAAAAGCATAAATAACGCACTTCGCTGACTCCTGAAGAGCTTGCAGAGTGAGATTGAATGGGAAAACCCTCGAAGGGCCTGTTTGCTGCGAGGAAACTGAGGAGGACGAGAAAGAGGTTTCGATGGAAGTACGCTCCATTCAAGAGAAGGATGCTTGGGCTGGATTACAAGGCTGATCCTCTTCAAGGTTCACCTCAGGCTCGAGGGATCGTTCTAGAGAAAGTCGGTGTTGAATGCCGACAGCCAAACAGCGCCGTCCGCAAATGCGTGCGCGTCCAATTGATAAGGACTGGTAAAGTGGTCACAGCTTTTCTTCCAAGGGACGGCGCTCTGAATTTCGTTGACGAGCATGATGAAGTGCACATCGAAGGTATCGGAGGCGCGGAAGGCAAGGCTTACGGAGATCTTCCAGGAACGAGATACCGTGTCTTCAAGGTGAACGGCGTGTCTCTCTCGGCTCTCTTGAGCGGAAAGAAGGAGAAGCCTCGAAGATAGGATTGACACTTGTCCAGCCGCTACATCCGGCGGCACCTTAGAGACTATGAGACGACGTAGGTTTCACCCTGACTCATGACAATCTTGCCGGGGTCACTTGGAACGCCGAAGCGCAGATCCTGAATCCGATGCATCGCCAGCAGATCGCTTCTCATAGACCTGATTCGTGGACTAGCGTACACCTTTGCGAGTGGCTGATTGAGGGCGATGTTGTGATCCTTCTTGAATTTCCAGATGGTTGAGTTGAACTCCACTAGACTAGTGGTCACTTTGTCAAGCCTGTTGATCAGGCGCTTACTAGGCCGAAGGAACGGTTCGGTGTGTATGCTTCTTTGTGAGTATATGCTTCTCCACAAGTAGTCTGTTATGTAGGGGCAGATCGGTGCCAGAAGGATGAGAACGGATCGTAGACAACAGTGTAACGTGAACCAGGCAGCTCTTTGCTCGGTCTTCGAAAACGCATTATCAGAGTTGTATGCCCTTGCCTTTGCCATCTCAGCGTAGTGAGGAGCGAGAAGATTCCAGACGAAGTCTCTGATCTCGTTTGACGGAATGAAGAAGTTGAAGTCTTCATAGCCTTTGAGACATCTCTCCGAAAGCCTACTCAGTTCGGACAATATCCATCTGTCGGTGGCAGTGAAACGCGCCTTCGTAGGTCGAGGAAATGATGAGATGAATCGGGACAGATTCCATAGTTTTGTCAGAAACTTGGAGGCCCCTGCGATTCTCTGCTCCGAGCATCTAAAGTCTGATCCAAGGCTCGCCTCTGCCGCGTTCCAGAACCTGAATGTGTCAGCTCCATACTTCGCTAAGAGAGGTATCGGATCAACTACGTTCCCTTTGCTCTTACTCATCCTTTCTCCTGACTCGTCGACTCCGAATCCCATGATCCAAGCGTGTTTGAAGGCGGGCTTTCCTGTCAATTGATGGCATCTCAGAAGTGTGTAATACAACCAAGTGCGGACGATGTCTTTGGCTTGTGGTCTAATGGTGACAGGGAAAGTCTTGAGATAGAGTTCCTCTGATCGTAGATATCCTGAGATGAATAGAGGCGATATGCTTGAGTCGAACCACGTGTCAAATGTCCGTTCTTCACTGGCGAATCCTTTGCTTGCGTGACAGTGCTGGCAACTTCGGAATGGAGCATCGTCCTTCCAAGGCCTGTAGTATGGCCCAGGCTCCGGGACGTTCGGCTTGCCGCAGTTGCTGCAATACCAGAGAGGTATCTCGGTGCCGTAGATTCTCCTTCTGGAGATCGGCCAGTCAATTGCCACAGAGTCTATCCAGTTGTACAGGATTTGTCTATGGACTTCGGGGTGAAAGATCATTCTCTTGGCGATCTTTCGAACTGATGGAATGAAATCAATTTGCTTGAGGTAGAACTCCTTCATAGGAACAATCTCGACAGGAGTGTCGCAACGATCACATGTCGGAGTTCTGTGCATTGTGTTCTCTTTCTTCTCGATCAATCCCTGTTCTTCGAGATCCTTTGCAATTTGCTTCCGAGCCTCCTCGATTGACAGGCCGGAATACTTTCCAGCGGCCTCTGTCATTCTTCCCTTCGTGTCTATTGCGACGATTTCGTCTAGTTTCAGTTCTCTGAAAAGGCGTACATCGGATGAGTCACCGTAGCTGCAAATCATCACAACGCCGGTTCCAAACTCCTGTCTGGCAGCAGCGTTCGGGATTATTGGGATTTCTCTTCCGTAGAGTGGAACTATGCAGTGCTGACCGTGTAGGTGGCGATAGCGGTTGTCATCGGGGTGGACAAGAATGGCTTGGCATGAGCATAGGAATTCCGGGCGGGTGGTTGCTATTGTGACTGTTCCTTGTCTCTCCTTCAGTCTAAAATGAATGTAGAAGAGGGTTGTCGGAACTTCTACGTATGCTATGTCGGCATCTGCGATCGTCGTTCCGCAGTCCACACAGAAGTTGTTGGGTCTCGTGTCCTCATAGATCAGCCCCAGCTTCCACAAGTGAATGAAGCTTGCTTGAGTGAGTCTGCGGTACTCCTCAGAATCCGTCCGATAGTAATGGCTAAAGTCGCCACTCAGTCCCATAGTCTTCATAGTACTGATCATTTCGGCTTCGAGGTCGTCAAGTGAGTGCTTGCACAATTCAATGAACCTCTCACGTGGAGTTTCATGAATGTCGATTTCATGCAAGCGTTCCGTGTAGAGTTCGACTGGAAGTCCATTCCTGTCTATGCCTATTGGAAAGTAGACCTCATGCCGCTGCATTCTTGCTGTTCTGGCGATCATGTCGATCTGAGAGTAGTGTGCTGCGGCTCCAACAGACCATGGCCTTCCGCTGGGATAGGGGGGAGGAGTGTCAATGCTGAATATCCTCTTTCGCGTCCTAAGGTGGAACTTGTAGAGGCCTTCACTCACCCATCTCTGCGCGAGCGCTGCTTCCATGTTTCTGTTCCATCGCTTCTCTTTGAGTCTTGGTTTACTCATACGCATCACCAGTCTGGCAGGTGCTAAGGCCCACGGTAGCATACCTACCCATTGAATATCTGTTTCGCAATTTGCTGAAGAGATAGAACGCTCCATTGCCAAGAGGTGTCCGATGGAATAATAATTGCCGGAAAGAAGAGTCTGCCATCCTCAAAGGCGTTTGGAAATAGGAAGGTTGGTCTATCCTACTTGGCGGAGATACACTCCCCAGCACCTTTCGACCGTGAAGGACGGATTCCAAGTATAAATCGCTTACTATCAATTACGCTTCATTAGGCTAAGAGGGTACTCAACTTTCAGATCCTTGCCCATGTACAGGCGCATATTGTCTTCAGCGGCAACAGTTCGAACTCGCGTCTCAGCCTCTATTCTTCGCGCCTCATTAGCCGGGCCGGCTGATATCATCCTCATCCCGAAGTGAGTAAGGACGCACATTTCAGGACGAATCCTCTGAACGACTTGAATGGCGTCATCTGTGGATAGGTGGCCAGGCCATGCACTGCCATGTGGTCTCAGCACGCATAAGATCAGAAGCCTAGCTCTTGAGTACTGCTCAGGGATGTCCGGGCGGTATTCCGTGTCTGAAGTGTATCCGATCTCTCCTGCTCCAAATAGGAATCGAAAACCGATTGAATAAGGATCGCTGTGATAGGCGCGTGTCGCAGATATCTTGGTATCTCTGATCTGTAGCT
>Ga0209725_1000331_pt1 | contig 28894 bp, 29 predicted proteins | sample I18A1metaG_FD_184145 | JGI IMG/M metagenome (GOLD analysis project Ga0209725, IMG submission 184145) | Lake sediment bacterial and archeal communities from Gulf of Boni, Indonesia to study Microbial Dark Matter (Phase II) - ​I18A1 metaG... | ecosystem: Environmental > Aquatic > Freshwater > Lake...
GCTTTGATGTGGACTACGAAGAATTGTCTAAGGTGACGAAGCTGCTGGCCGGTTCGTTCCAGTCAGCAAGGGAGGTCACTTTCCACACAGAGACCGGGACAGAGCTTAGCGTTCAACTGTCTGGGAGAAAGCCAGTCTACCTAGACGGGATAGCAAAGACTGGCGGGCAGTTGACAGCTCTGCCAGCAGGAGTAGTGGCAGTCTCTCCCCTTGAAGGAACAGCGAATGGGATCTTGACGATTGACGCGAGCGTCGCAGAAGTTGGGATGGTGGAGTCTTCCATTCGATGCGTCATAGAAGATGGGCGAATAGTTGACATCAGCGGGGGTACGGAAGCCAAGAGGTTCAGGAGACTCTTGTCTGAAGGCGGCGACAGCGGCTTCTGTATTGCAGAAGTTGGCGCGGGTACAAATCCTGGTGCTAAGTACTCTGGAAATCTTCTGGAAGACGAGAGGGTCTACGCGTCCAGCCACGTAGGCTTTGGAGACAACATTCGCTTGGGAGGTACGGTCAGTAGCAAGGTCCACATCGACTCAACAATGAGGCGACCTAAAATATGTGTTGATGGTCGAGAGGTCATTAACTTAGGAAAAATCAATGTCTCCTAGCAGCTCGGCCGAACCGAGACTAGATCTTCGATGCGGCTAGATGCTGAGAAAGAGCTCTCACGTCGTCGAGATCTTCTAGATTCTGAACTGCCCTCAACAGTTCGTTAGCAGCTTCCCCGAGGACTGGAACTGTCATATCAAGAAACTTCTCAATGATCTCCCCTTCGGTCAGAGGATTCTCAGGGTCTCCCTTTGGGTGGAGGACAGTCGATTCATACTTGCCGCCGCCTTCTGTGTCGACGAGGACCGTGGATGGCCATGTAGCTCCGCCTTCGAATCTGCGTTGATACTGGTCGTTGAAGTTTGGATCGATTTCCACCTGGGTCTTCTGGAGAACGTTGACGAATAGTGGGTTTTGCATGTTCTCGTTCCACCGTGTTGGGAGTAGGGGTTTCCTGTGCAGGAGGGCGCTTACTGTCTGGTATTCGTGGCTGAAGATCGCTGAGACATGGGATAGAATCTCTTTGTTTGATCTGGTGGCTGAGTGGGAGTTGGTTCTGATCGTAACCTGGCGTATGGCTTTGGGATCAAGCGCGTACTCATGAGCGATTCGTAGAGCCGCTTCGATGGATGAGTGCAGAAACCGACATGCAGGGTACGGCTTGAAGTAGCATTCGTCCAGCCTATACCGTTCACCTAGCTCGGCCGTCAGTTCCTCAAGGTTGCCTTGATCAGTGATCGCCTTGCATAGACCTCTTGACCCCTCCAGCATATCGATTGAGCCAAGGACTCCTTGCCGGGACATTAATGCTGAAAACACGCCTCTACGGGACTCGTGTCCAGGTGTAAGATCTTTTTCATGTCCTCCTCTACGAGCATACTGTGCTCCGCATATCTGAACTGATGTGGCTAGGCCAATCGCGCCGGCCAGTCCAGTCCGATCGAGGCTGAGAAGCTTGCCTGAGGCTATCGCACTGGCTATCGGCCCGAGAACCACAAAGTATGGAATTCTGCCGACGCTTTCACTTGTTTTGAAGAGCGAGTAGGCAAGACGAATATAGATCTCATAGGCTAAGGCCACAGACGTAACGAATTGTTCACCGCTCGATCGCTCACGTTCAGCCAGTGACAGCGCTGCCGGAACGACCCGATCGTTGATATGCCCGCCAGCATAATGTCCATCACTGAAATCAAGAAAGTTCATGAGAACGCCGTTCGCCATAGCTGCGTCGAGGCACGATGTCCTCTTGCCTGCTCCTACAACTGTTGATCCCTCAGCGGCCGAGACTTCAGGGGTCATGTCTATCAGTGCTCTGACCAATTGTTGCCTCGTGCCATATGCGCCAATGGAAATCCCTAGTGCGTCCAAGATCGCGAACTTTGCTCTTTCAACTACAGGTTTTGGAAGATCGTTGAACGCTGTCTCTTCGACAAACTTCCCCACCTCTAAGGTGTAGTTCCGACCTGTCTCTGAAGCCTTCATACTTTGTGCACCACATTTCTCTCAGTATTTAGGTCATTCGCGGGTCAAGGGCGTCTCTAAGCCCATCGCCCACCATGTTGAATGCGAGAACTGTGAGCATTATGGCAATTCCAGGGAAGGTTGAAATGTGAGGTGCTGCGCGAAGGTAGACTCTGCCCTTGCTTAGCATTGCTCCCCACTCTGGAGTGGGAGGTTGCGCTCCTAAGCCTAGGAACCCTAAGGCCGCTGCGGATAGAATGGCTGAAGCTATATTCAATGTGCTTTGAACAACGATTGGTGCCATACAGTTAGGCATTATGTGACGAAATAGAATTCTGATGTCGCTCGCTCCCACCATCTTGGCCGCCTCAACAAACTCCTGTTCTTTGAAGTGGAGCACCATGCCTCGTGTGAGCCTAGCGTAGATTGGAACCAGTGAGATTCCGACGGCGATCATTGCATTGAATAGGCCTGGGCCGAGAGCTGTTATCACAACTATAGCGAGAAGAATGGGAGGAAATGAGAGAAGTATGTCCATCAGCCTCATCACCAAGCTATCGGACCAACCCCCTTTGTACGCTGCAACAGCCCCCGACGGAACACCTATGGCAAAAGCTACACCAACGGAGACGAGACCGATGATCAAGGAGATCTGAGCGCCATGAATGATTCGACTAAGAATGTCTCTACCCAACTCATCGGTGCCCAAAAAGTAGTCTTGTGAAGGAAGCGCTAGATTATTTTCCAGATTCATTTTCAATGGATCATATGGGGAGATGATCGGAGCCAATGAAGCGGACGCAATGAAGGCTGCTAGTGCAACCAACCCTGCCAAAGCGAGCCTATTTCGCTTGAACCGATACCAGACTAGATGGAGCTCTCCGATAGACCTTACCTGCACGTATTCAGATTTTTCTCTGATCGTCATCGAAGTCTCACTCATATCTGATCCTCGGATCCAGGTAGGAATATGACATGTCGACTGCCAAATTGACTAGAGAAAAGACAACTGCATATATCAGGATCAATCCTTGAACAACGGGATAATCTCTGCTGCTTATTGAGTCAATCAAGAGCTTCCCCAAGCCTGGGTAAGAGAATACCGTCTCCACGACTATCGAGCCGCCAAGCATGCCTCCGAAGAAAATTCCTGCAACAGTTACTACGGGAATCATTGCGTTCTTCAGCACATGTTTCCATATCACAGTATTCTCCGGCAGGCCTTTCGACCTAGCCGTTCTCACGTAGTCCTGTCTCATCACCTCAAGTATCCCGGATCTAGTTTGTCTTGCAACAGATGCCGCAACGGCTGCGCCGAGAGTTACCGATGGAAGAACAAGATGACCTATCGTGCCCACGCCGACAGCAGGTAGCAAACTGAGGTATACCGCGAACAGCCACATGAGCATCAATCCTAACCAAAAGGCAGGAGCTGAAAGACCGAACAAGGCTACGAGCATACTTAGGTTGTCCATCATAGTATATGGACGAGTGCCTGATGCGACTCCGGCAAGTATTCCTATCGACAGAGCGATCGCCGATGATAGACATGCCAGATTCACAGTGTTCAAATACCTGTCTGAGATCTCCTCGACGACAGGCCTCCCGCTCCTTATGGAAGTTCCCACATCTCCACGAAGAAGATTCCAGAGAAACGTCAAGTATTGAACGTGAAGGGGTTTGTCTAGACCCCACTGTTCTCTTAGGGATCTTATTGCCTCGGGGGTTGCGTCCTCTCCAGCTAAGAGAACAACAGGGTCTCCGGGAACAAGGCGAATTAGAACGAAAACGACCAAGGAGACTCCGAGAAGAATTGGAATCATCATCAATAGTCTGCGGGTAACGTACTCTATCACTCAGTTCGGCCTCAAAGAAAAAGGGGGAAAGGAGGATATTACGTCTTCTTCAGGACGTATACTCCGGACAGCCAGATTGTTTCGTCGTGTCGCATCTTTGCGTTCTTTACTTCAGACCTAGCTAGGTGGAGCTGGGGTTCGTAGAACAAGAATATCCATGGAGCGTCATTGAATAGTATCTGACACGCTTCACGGTAGGCGTTCTTTCGCTTTGTGGCATCTGTGGTGCTTCTGCCCTGGTCGAATAGCTGATCAAACTTGGGGTTGCTGTAGAAAGTTGGCTCCAAACCAAGTGGTGGCCATGCCTCGCTATGGAAGTCGTGAAGCGCTTGGTCAGCGTCTAGGTTGGGCAGTCCAAAGCCCACGAAAGCCAGTTCGACTGTGCTCTTTTCGACTGGCTCACTTTCTCGAGCCCTAAAAGCAGCCCATTCCGACGGCGCGATCTTTGCCTTCACTCCCACAGCTGCAAGATATGATTGGATCGCCTCTACAACCTCAGTGTCCATCAGGAATCTTCCGACACCATAGGCCAGCTCAATCTCGAAACCATTGGCGTATCCTGCTGCGGCAAGGAGTTCCTTGGCCTTTGTAGGGTTGTATTCGTAGACACCTATCTTGCTATAGCCGAAGCTTGCCGGTGGGATGCCCGGGCAATCCATTATTATTGCAGTGCCTTTGAAGATCCTGTCCACTATGGTCTTCTTGTCAACGGCGTAGTTTAGAGCCTGTCTCACTCTCACATCCTGAAGCGGCCCCCTCTTGGTGTTCATTGATACGTGCATTGACCTCTGACTGAGCGCCGGCATCGCATAGAACCTTGGATCATCCTTCAGCCGGAAGTAGTCTGCTGGGGGAACATTGGTTATGATTTGGGATGCCCCTGACTCCAATGCCATGACTCGTGCACTCGCCTCTGGGATGGGCTTCATTATGACCTCTTCAACCAGGGGCTTCGTTCCCCAATATTCTGTATTAGCGACTAGTTTGACCTGAGTGCCCTTGATGTGCTCTACAAACTTGTATGGACCTGTGCCGATCGGTTGCTTGTAATAGTCATCGCCCAGTTTCTTCCATTGGGCAGGACTGATTATTTCCGAAGGCGCGTAGTTGAACAGATTCATCAAAGGTGGGTACGGTGTCGTGTTGACGATGAGCGTGTTATCATCCACTATGTCCATTGACTGGATCATCGTGAATGAACCTCGCGCTGGAGACTTCGCTTTTGGATCAATCAGTCTATCCATAACTGATATCTTGACCGCTTCTGCTGTGAAAGGCGTTCCATCATGGAATTTCACGCCTTTTCGAAGATGAAGAGTCCACTTGGTTGCCTCGGCGTTGGCTTCCCAGCTAGTCGCTAGACAAGGCTTCAGTTCGCCTGTGTCTGGGTCGAAGTCGGTAAGGGTTTCACAGACCAGCCTTATTATCCCAAGGTTCTGCATTCCCGTTGCTTTTTGAGGGTCAAAGATAGGAATGTCGGTTCCAAGAGATATTATCAATGTCTTGGCGTACTCTGGCGGCTTTGGTATCATCGAGTAGACGCCGAACGCTATGACTGCAATGATTATCACGGCAACCACTGCAGTCCATAGTCTCGTTCGTGAGGGTTTTGAAGTTGCCAACTTAGATTTCCTCAATGTCTATCTAGAGTCAGACCTGTATTAATAACTTGCGAGCTCAAGACGTCTCCATGAGTAAGTCTGCGAACGAAAGAGCATACACCTTGGCGGCTTGAATCGCTTCGTCTACGGCAACATGCTCGTTTAGGGCGTGGGCTTGATCGGTTTTTCCTGGTCCGAACATACATGCCTCTTTGAGGCCGATCGTGTCCTTCCAATCGGCTACGTCGCCGAAGGAGACGGCTGCTCCAACCTTTGGCTCGACCCCGAGGACGGCGGCCCCTGCCCTCCTGATCGTTTGTGCGAGTTGGCCGTCAGCAGGGAACTCTACCGTCTCCCGTCTCTCAACAACCTTTGAGGACTTCAATTTGAATTCAGGATCAGTTCTAGCCAACGCGCTGCAAGCGTCATGTACCATCTTCTCTACTTGATCTGATGTGATAGGCGGCGAAAACCGAACGTCAAAAGTCAGCTTGCACCAGTCTGGAACCATATTCGTCTGATCTCCTCCGCGAATGGTTCCAACGTTTATCGTGTCTTTCCCACCTATGGGATGCTGGCCCAGTCGGATACCGTAAACGGCGTCAATGAGTTTGGACGCTTTCAATATTGCGTTCACTCCGGCACCTGAGGCTGAGTGACTTGCGATTCCATCAACTTCAAATTCGAACCACACCCTGCCCTTCGACATGCAAAGAGCTTGCAGGTCATAGGGTTCCCCGAAAATCGCCATGTCCGCCTTGATGAGTCCGTTCTTTCCCAGGTACGATTCGCCGTTGAACCATTTCGAATCTGGCGGTCTCCATTCGTCGTCCGCCCAAGCCACTAAGATCAATCTCCCCCGCATCTTGAGCCCCGATTCTAGGAGTGCACGGGTTCCAGCCATCATCGCAGCTAGGCTTGCTTTGCAGTCTGCGGAGCCCCGTCCGTACAGCATGCCATCGACGATTTTGGCTGAGAAAGGCGGATACTTCCAACGGCTCACATCGTATGCAGGTACAACATCGTAATGTGCATCTGCAAGCAGAGTCGGCCCGCCACCTGAGCCTTCGACCGTCGCTACTAGGCTTGGCCGGTTTTGGTAATGCTCATACTGGCTGACTCTTATTCCATATCGGGATATTTCGTCCTTGATGAAGGGAACAATTTCTTCGTAGGTTCCCGGCGGGTTCACGCTCGGAATAGAAACCAACTCTTGAAGCAGTTTGGTGACATATTCATTGTCTATGTGGGCTAGGATCTTCCTACTCGTTTCAGACAGATTCATCTAACAGCTCCTTGGACCTCTATTGATATGGGTTTTGTATTGAAGGCTTTGCATGAGATCGCGCACTTCTCGCGAACAATTCAAAGCTGGCAGGGTAGTAGAGGCGGCTCTTGGTGATGGTCCTAGATGGCGCCGTGAGGAAGCTAAACTCACGACACGACTTTCAAGCCTAGAATTTCGCCCATCTCGACAGCCTCTTTCAGATAGTCGCCATAGACCATGGCGCACTCTCTTCCGACGAAGTTGCGAACAGACTCTGGGCTCTTCATCCTCACCCAGATCGTCATCCTGCAGTTATCCCCGCCAAGATCCTTGCAGTCGACCACGTCCCCCTTGAAGGCGAATAGTCTGTCACCGATGCCGCAGTTGACCATGGTAACCTCTCCTCTTGGCAGCTCGGTGTAGGCTGTTACCGTGCCCTCCATATTCCTCCAGTTCCGCATCACGGGCTTGCTAGGGCCGATGGTGCTAGGAGCGAAGCAATGCCTGAAGGTCACTATGTCTCCTTTGTGGGTAAAGGCTTCCCAGACGAAGATCGGCTTGTTCGAGATGGAATGAAGGATCAAGAGCGAGAGGAGGTTCTCGCCCCTCCAGCACCCGACAGGGTACCCATCTTCTGCCAGCTTCACAAGTGCGTAACACATTTTCGTGCCTAGCTTCTTCGTGAACTGGCCGCACCAGAGCACGTAGCCAGCGTCCGCCTTCATGCCCCTGATCACAGCCTTCATGGCTATGTACAGCCTTGCGGATTTCACAACATCCTTTAAGGAAGGTTCCAGAACCTTTGATTCCTTCATCCATTTCCTTGCGAGAGTCTCTGCTTTTGTCTTGTCGGCCTTTTCGTAGGCGTCGAAGAACTTCTCGGGGTCTATGGCCTCAGTGTTCAGCTTTTCCCTGATCAGCGGGTTCCTGTTCCAAGCTGTCCCTTTTAGCGTCCAAGGCTCCATGTTGAAGAGGCAAACCTTCGCGTTCTTCATCCATTTTGATACCTCCAAGACCTTTACCCTTCTCTTGACCTCGTCGGGACCTAGAGCCACTACTACATTCTCGTGGTCTGCAAGGTACTCGTAGGTTTCAAGGGCATTGCAGAAGTTTTCCTCGTTGCTGGCGATTATGATTGGCAAGGTTGTCTCGGCGAGGTAGATTAGGGGTGAGAACCTGTTGGCGCAAAATGGGAACAGAACGAAGCCGTCGACTCCCTTGGTCTGAATTTTGAGTAGTTCCTCCTCTTTCTTGACGAGATATTTCAGCTTAGTTCCCAGACCGTATATCTTGAGTAGTTCGTCAGTCTCTCTTTCGATCCCGGCCTTGTCCTTACTTTTGAGGATCGATCTTCGGCCTAGCAAGAAAACGGGCACTACTCTCAAGGAGATCTTTGGGTGCTTCAAATCAGTTTCCTCACTCAAACATCCCTCGCCACGCAGCCCTCATTTGGGAAGTCGTTTGTCTTCAAATGGGAAAACGTTTTCGTGCATGTGATGGGGCTAGATCTTGGGCCCGAAGGGGCACAAAGCATCAGTTCCCAACCAGTCTCCGCAAGTGACATATGCTGTGAACCTGCAGCCACCGCAGAGGCCACGATATGAGCATGCTTTGCATGAACCGTTCAATGCCTCGCGTCTTCTAATGTAGTTCAGCAGTTCGTTCTCAGTCCAGATCTTTTCGAGGCGCTGTTCGAAAAGGTTTCCCAGCTTTATCGGAGCGGGAACGCATGGAAGCAGGTTTCCTGAGGCCGTGAGGCCCGCGAAGGTCAGCCCGGCGGAGCATCCGCCGAACCCTCTTGCGAGCCGCCTGACGATCTTGGAGACGTCGAGTCCAACGAGAAGGTTTCAATGGGTCTACAGTAGAATTGAAAGACGTGGAAATTCGCGTTCATCCCACCAGTACGGGTAGAGTTTCAATCGGTCTACAGTAGAATTGAAAGCATATAGGACACGATGCCACTCCATTCGCCCACGTTTCAATCGGTCTATGGTGGAGTCGAACGGAGGTTCCTGCCTCGCTCAAAATAGGGGTTGCAGAAGCAAATCCCATGAGTAGGGAACTGAAAGCCAGAGGAATTCTGACCTCGAAATTTAGACGTATCAGGCGCTATGGAAGCGACTCGAATAGACGTTAACGCAGGAACTTGCCTATCTCTTCAACGAGCTTCCGAGCTTTCTCTACCTCTTCCCCGGCCAGCTCGATCTTTCCCTCGTAGAAGCATGCAACATGGGACTTGCTGAAGCGGGCTCCAAGCCTCTCACTCAGCTCAGCCCTTCCGATCTCGGGAACCTTTGACTCCAGCTCACGGAGGTAGGAGAAGCGGTCCCCATGGCGTTGAGGCTCAGGATACCCATGTTTGACGAGCAACTGGTCAACAGCCTTGATGACTGCAAGGCTTTGTCACAGGAGTCTCTTCTACGCATAGCAACCGGAGAATGCGCCTCTTCCTCAGCCAGAGTCAAGGCTTCAGCAATCTCGGACAGACCCATCTCAGATCAGGTAAGAGATTGTACAAGACCGCCATATATTCTCTACCAAGCTGGTTCGGTGGGATTCTCCGAGGGCTATACCCACCTCAGCTAAAACGTTGCAGATGCAAGTCTCATGAGTAGGGAATCGAAGGGGGTAGGGGTGATATCATCTTCGTAGGAGGCTTGGTTCCAACTACAAATCGCCCGGCCTAGGCGACAGCTTTCATGAGTGCAATCGTGCCGCGCTTGGCATAACATGCAACGTGCACCGAGAAGGCCAGTTCCAGGCTGGATGATGTGAGGCTTCGCTTCAAAGATTGAGTGGGCCCACCTGTATGCAATGAATAAGCTGGGTGAAGCCCGCCCGTCCCGCGCGGATGAGGTGAGACATATGTCCCCCAACTTCTCTACGTATGGAAGGTGACTCTGCTGAAGAATTCAGGTGATTCTAGGCAGACGCCGAGAGTCTGCCAACAACCTTTTCCGTCTGAGTAGTAGGGATGTTGAGAGCAGCACCAGAGCGGTCATGAAGGTCGGTGCTCCAAACTCTGGAACATTGATGGTGGACCGTGTACTTGTGTCGAAGACCCAATCTGATGCACCGTCCGGGTACCGCTGCCACGAACGCGCATCATTGAACAGGTCACTCTTGACAGGGGTTGCGTCAACTTCCACAGCTGCAAGATTTCTCAGGACGATTCGTTCGTCTTCGTCGCTGAGCCATTGAGCCGCCTAGGTCACAACGTATAATCCTCTGGCGGGAATCCCAACGCCAAGAGGAATCATCACTATGATGGGGATTCCTTGAGTGGTCGCGACGAGCCGGCCGCCGATAGCCACGGGCATGGGGCCTGGGTTGTAGAGCTCCACGAACTCGGCGCCTGACACCCAATCGTCGCCTGGTGGGTTCAACTCAAACTCATTGATCATAACTGCAGGCAACCCGTATGACCTTCGAGTTGCTGGCAGAAGAACAGCATATGCACCAATGGACAAATGCAGCGCTAGAACAATCCTATTTTTGGGCATCAAGACCCCTTTCAGAACTGGTGGCGCAACAAACTATAACCATTACCTGTTTTCACTAAGGAGCATAATTTCCACCGAACAGAGCGTACTCTCTTCCACAATAAGGGACGTCAGCCTAGTTTTCAACTCTGTAAGGACTCAGGAACCCTTCTGGGTTTGCTGAACTTCCCTCTAAATCAATGACTCGAAATTAACACCTAGAGCACTTAATGACGTATCCGGTTCGTGTAAAAGTCGGCCTGCTCGTACGTAATTAGGAAACCAGCGAATCCTGGCCCAGCTCAAGCTTGTACGGGCACCTTTGATGTGGAGCGGCCCTCCAATACGTATGAACGCTTGGAGATCGTTCATAGATCCAGAGAGGTTGATCACATTCTGTGGGTTTGAGCCAGCAGCCGTGTCTCGCGCTTGTCTCCACCACAAGGTTTAATAGCGTCTGGTATGAATTGCATGATTAGTAGGAATAGTAGATAAAGTATGAACTCATCCGAGAAAGCTCGCGGAACGAATATCTATGGGACTGTCAAGGTTGGCGAGAGAGGGCAAGTGGTCATCCCCTCGAAGGCTAGGGAGGACTTCAACATAAGGCCTGGCGACCTTCTGCTCGTAATTTCCGGCAGGAGGAGAGGCGGTATCGCGCTAGTTAAGGCAGATGCGATGAAAGAGTTTGCGACTAGGATTCTGAAAGGCTTAGAACAGGAAGCACAGGAATAGGCTCCACACAACCCTAACCGTCATACTTCTCTGTCTCAGATGAGACCGACTGGCCGCCAATTGCTGGAGGCCACGTCGGTGGAGCAAAGGCTGTTCGCTCTTTGCTCGAACGAGCGGTGATTATCTGTTGGGAGATGCAGGCGCGTTGAGGGGCTACGAGGCCACTTCTCATGGCACCAAGACCTCGATCTATACGATCTTGGCCTACTAGAACGAAGAGTATGAGTTGGATCTGTCTTTCACTCCAAGTCAACATTCTATTCATCTGTGGCGACGCGGCTTCCGTCTGGGCTACTTGAACCACGAGATCGTTCTCCGGGCCCTTGAGAGATAGTAGATCTGCAGAATGCATACCACTAGCCACAGAACTAGGAAAAGAGATGAGATCACTCTTACTTCCCAGCTCTGAAAGAACATATTTGCCAGCATTAGAGTTGCGAACAGAGCGACCGTGACCATCTGAACTATTCTTAACGTCAGTATTTTCTTCCGTGAACTCCAAGCCGCCCGTTCTGCTTGGCCTAGTTCTTCCATTTGCTTCAATCGTTCCTCTGAAAGATAGTACTTGCCGTTCACCTCGACGAAAATGCCTGAACGGCCAAGCCGCCTCTTCATCGCCTCTTGGAAACCTGGCGGAAGACCCAGCTCCTGAGCAGTTGTCGCCCTTTCAGGACTGATAGCTCCCATTTGGCGAAACTTCTCAATGACCTCGAAGAGCCACTTCCTTATCTCGTCACGTTGTCTGAACATAATATCCCAGCAATGACAGCGTGGTTCTTGTTTCTCTTCCGTGATTTCTTTTAGGCTTCTCACCTTTGCAAGGATTCTCATGCGGTTGGCAGCAGGTCCTATTGAGCCAGCTCTCTCTTTATCCTTTCCAAAGTGTGAGTCTTTTCTTGGTATGCATACGACCTTTCCTCCTTTTTGCGGATTTTCTCCATGAATCATGACGTATAGCTTCCTGAGTCTGCTAACTTTGATTCTTCAATCTCAATCGTCATGTCCATCTGGTTTGCGGACGCCATTCCAGTCAACAGCAGCCTGTGGGTGCCAGTCTAATGACCTATGACTCCTCTCTCCTTCAACGTGGTCCTAAACGCGCGCAAAAACTCATAGTCTCTTGTTATATCAACAGATGAATTAGATCTCCTGCTAATATTCGATTTACAGGAGTCTAGGCACCGATGTGCGGGGAGTCGAACAAATGCCAAGGGAGGAGGTGAGAAATGTGTTATTTGGGATTCACTGGGATTGCATCCCGGAGAAGAAATTCATTTCTGAGGTGAGGAGACTTAACATGGAAGGCAGAGTGGTTGTTCCAGACGGGTTGAAGCGTGTTGTAGAATATTTTTGGGGTTCGAAATCTCTCCAAGTGGTCGAGGCCGACAGTATGGCTACAGTAATGAGGTTTGCTGAGCAATTCTCGCCATATGTGAGAAGCTTCAAGGTGACTGCCCTAATAACTGGTAAAGAGCTTGTCGGCGCTGTTACGTGACAACCTGAGACGAAGTCCTGTTGGGACGATTATTGGATACGTGGGCTATGGAAGAAAAACAGTCTTGCTACCGCAACCTTGAATTCATGTGTGAACATTATCAGTGGCAATCACGCTGACGCATCTGATTCTCGCCTCTCAGAGGATTCACACGTGCGAGCATCGGCGAACCGCCGAGGACCGCGGGATTAGACTCAGATGGTGCCCCAAGAATGCTCGCAGTTACAGAAACAGCCGCCGAGGTCATTCATCTCAAGCTTGTGGCTGCCGCTGCGAAACCTGAAGTCGAGCATCTTGGCAGGGTATTCGTTGTAGAATATTCCAAGCCAGAACGGCCAGATGAATGGCTGGGTGATGTTCCAGCAGCATCGGCCGTAGGTCGGCATCTCCGCCATCAGTTCGGAATCGCCAGAGCGCGCGTGAACGGTGAATATCGGGAGGTCGTTCTCATAGCGCTTTCTGATGTGCACGTCGTTCATGATGTACTCTTTGTTCTCGAACGGATCGAAGAAATCGAGTTTGCGTGAGACCATCCTCTCTCCCCAGTCCATCGCACTTTTGTGTTTGTACGCTTGCCGAAGCATCGGGATTCCGACATGAGGCAGGAAGTACTGCATGTAAGCGCCGTTGTCCCACTGGGCTGTCGCCCAGTACCAGCAGGGTGTAATCGAGGATATCCGCACCTTCTGGAAGTATGCTCGGCCCTTCACACTGAATTCCTTGCCCTTGTGTCTTATCGTGCCGGAAGCGCGCAGCCCTCGGTACTTGAGCATCGAGTAACCAATCTGCCTGCCGACGAAGTTCTGGCCGGTCAGCACGAGCGCTCTCATGTAATCGGTCCAAGGCTCCATCTGCAAATTGAGGCCAACTTCTGGGTTCTCCGCGATGAGTTTAAGGTCAGCGTCGCCTCCATCGAACGAATAGAGTCCCCGAGCGCTTTCCATCACGATCGATCCGTAGTTGTTGGTCCACCTCGTTTCCGTCGGGCCGTTCTCGATGATAAACGGGTCGTGCATCTTCGCACCATCGCAGTACCACGAGGCGACGACTGACTCAAATTTCGCCCTTCCGTCGGTCACCTCAGGGATTGTTTTTGGATTCCACTCGAAACTGTTTATTTTGACTTTCTTGCAGTTGCGCGTACCCCAGAGAATCATCAGCTGCTGCGGATAGTCTGGCCGTTCGGGGTTCTCGAAGAAGAACAGCCACCACCACCAGTGCCAAGTGCGGTCAGGCAACGTGTGCTCGAGATCGAGCTTCCAAAGGTCGGCGAATGCTCCCATCTGGACATCATTAACCTCGACATTCAAAAAAGCCGTCGAAGCCTTTTATATGATATAGTGCGCCCTCATTCTGCTTTGCGTTAGAACAGTAGTCAAGAAGTACTACTCCAAGAGCTTGAACCTCCTCACGGTCTGGGTTAGCGTGATTGGCTATCCGTCGGTTCGTATCTGGAAATTGGGTTTTCAGACACGAGTTTTCCAAGTGTGGATCTCACATTCCACTAACCTTCGCGCGCCGAAGAATTACATCTTGGATTTCCGAATCTGCGCAAAATACCAGTTTAGGAAAGAGGGGGTTTGGGGAACACGGGTCAGAAGCAGGCTATGGCAAAGGGCGATGCTAAAAGGAAGAGGGCACGATGTGTTTGATTGGAGAGTCAGAGATTGGTGAAGTTTTCTCTGCGATACACAGCCATACAGGTGACTGACCTCGACCGAGCTTTGGGTTTCTACTTGAATGTCTTGGGGATGAGATTGGCAACTCGGATCAAGGTTCCCGAAACCAATGGTGAATTGGCGATTTTGAAGTCAGAGGGGTCAGACCATTGGCTTGAGATCAACTGGTATGCGGATCAAGAATATCGGTCAGGCGATGAACTCGACCACATAGCCTTCGAGGTTGCAGATCTAGACGAGGCCCTTTCCGAACTGAAACTGAAAGGAATTGAACCCGTATCGTACATAAGAGACACGAAGAACTCACGATGGACATACATATCAGACCCCGACGGAAATTGGGTAGAGCTCTTCCAAAGCAAGCAGCGGTCCGGTAGCCGGACCGGCCCAGGCCCGAAGGGTGGATGTATTGTACGAAGCGATGAGGCAGCTCGAACTTCGCAGGTATCTTTGACGTAATAGCGAGAGGTAGGCCCGCATGCAGTCAGTAGATCAAGTGAGTGTCTAGATGGATCGAATAACATATGTTTGAGAGGCGTTGGCTGATGAGTTGCTAATTGAATGGGCCGATTCAACTTGGAACCCAGTCTTAGGATGTACAAAGGTGAGTCATGGTTGGAAGAACTGTTACGCTGAACGGATGGCCAATCGTCTTTAGAAGGTGGGAATCACGGAGTATCGGAATGGGTTCGACGCGAGGAGAATCAGATCAGGGTCCTGTACCCGGCTTTTAAAGGGAACTCTAACTTGCAGTATCCCAACAGTCGCCCGGTTCAAAGTATCGGAGTCTACTCTTCGTAACCTTTCTGAGAGCTACTCCACGAGCCTGCCTGCCTCTTCTCCCGGTACCGCAACAAGAGTTTCAGTTGAAACATAGTCTGCGAATTTCAACATGATCTTCATGTGCGTCTTCTCATCTGGGCACTCGGATATGACGACTCCATCGTATCTGCCAAGCGTCCAGTAATAGCCTAGTATCTTGCCTCCCTTGACCGGCTCTTTGAGGAGCTTCTCCATCTCTGCAAGCATCTGCTTCGTGGGCTTCTTCCTAAACCTACCTAGAGTTATGAAGTGCATTCACATCCCCAAACAACAGTTGCCTTTCGCAGAATATAGTCGTTCTGGTTGCTTGCGACGCTGAGCGAAAACCGATTCATAAGCAGCGTTACTGCTGTTGCCCAATCACTAAGGCCAAAAGAGTGCAGTCTGGACTGGCGGGGCCGCCCAGTCCGCCTTCTTTATCAGTACCTTCTGGCTTGGTAGGACGCTTGCGAACTACCATCCCCCAGCCAGATGCTTCTCCAGCTCCACTTCGCTGACCATTATTTGCGGGTTGCGTTCCCTGTTCCGAATCCTCTTGATCTCCGATTCGAAAAGCGCTATCTCCCCGTCTTTTGTCAGTGAAGTCAAGCAAGCATCCTTCAACCCCAGTGTTTGATAACCAACCCTCTTTCCAAGTTCCCAGTAGCAACATGAAGACGAGCTATTGTTCCAGTATCCTCTTCTGGAGGTCGAGGAGAAGCCTCACTGAGATTGGCTTGAATCCCAATTTCTCATAGAATCTCAATGCTTCCTCGTTTCTTGCCAGCGTCCCTGTAGCGATGTTGACCCCCTCCCGATTCGCCCTCTCAAGAAGGACTTGGAAGAGCTTTCTACCAATCGCCATGCCCCTGAAGCCCTCGCGGACGACTATATGCTCCAGCTCATAATGTGCACTTGCCCACTCGTCTTTTCCCTTCGAAAAGGACATGTAAGCAACAACTCCAGCCTCATCGTCTTCAGCGACATACAAGTTCACCAACTTGTCTTCGTCATAGTGCTCCTCCTCCAGCTCCTCAGCAGAAAGCTCCAATCCATGCAGACCTGCGAGGTGCCTGTGCATGGTGTCGGTCAGGGCATTCACAGCTTCCAAGTCCTGTACTACGGCCTTTCTGACGATATGCTTCGGTTTCATATGTGCCCCAAGAAGACAGTTCGAGCCTTCAATTGCATAAGGATTCACTTAACAAATTAGGTGGGCCCGCCCGGATTCGAACCGGGGACCTTCGCCGTTTCCTCGTGTGCATCTGTGAGGGCGACGTCCAAACCAGACTAGACGACGGGCCCGTTAGGATCACACGGCCATATCTTCGGTTGTCTATCCTTAAAGGTTTCAAGCTTGATGTGGGTCGGTGCACCTTCACTATCTCAGGGTAGGTTATGGCGGCTCCCAGCTATCGGAGAGAAGAGCTCTAAGATAAACGCCTGATGTCCTTCATCTGGAACCGTCAACGGGTAACCTGCGTCTCCGTCGTTCGGACACTGCCAGATCCCTTAGGACGGGCATCTTCTCTAGCATTTCGTCGGTGACCTTATCCCAGAATATCCCTTGCGGACGACGTTTCTCTTTTCCTATATCGATGATCCTGATAGGTGTCACGATCTTGTCCACTACGAGGTCGTGCTTGTCTGCGGGCACTTCCTCGACTATCTGGAGTTCATGGACAGTAGTCACAATTGGCGTTTCGTCATTGGCGAGGTGAAGCTCCTTTAGAATCCCGTACTCTATCTCGCTGTAGCCTCCGCCCTTGCCGACTCTGACGCCGTTTCTAGAGACGGCTACAGATCCAGCAACTATCAGATCGACCTTCGGGAGATCGGTGAACCCAACAGGCTTTCCATATTTGGATGCACCCCTTATTGTCGCAGCGTAGCCAACATCGATCCCCGGGCTTTCAACTGGATCTATCAGGAGGAAACCGCTCCTCAAGCGCGGAGTCGGAACCAGGAGCCTCTTTCGTTGCTGCAGAACGGCCTCTCTCACGGGCCTCTGAGGCGAATCTGGGTTGACCTTCACGACACGGCCATCAACGAAAATCGGAAGTGCTCGAAGTTTCTCAGCCGCATCAGACGCTCCTTCAAAGTTCGGGATCCTTCCTAAGATCGGTCTGGGAAACCTCGCCACGTTCTTCTGCTCCATGAGCGACCAAACACGCTCTCTAATCTTCTGCTTCTTCATCGACAGGTCCGCTTGAGTTTGTTCGCTCATATTGACGCAACCTTCCTACGCGCCTGTCCACTCTCATCCTTGCAGCATTCAGGTCTGGGCTTTGAGATACTGTGATACTTCTTCATCTGTCAGGTCATACCAGCGCTCATAGGCATCCGCGACTGCGAATATCGGCCCCGAGCGTATGTTCAGACATATGACCAGATCCGCTCGGGAGGAAACCAGTTGGACAGCACCAGTTGAGCCAGTTGGGACAGCCACGACCAGTTTTTGCGGCCCACCCTTTCTAACTGAATCGATCGCAGCCAGCATAGTGTAACCCGACGCCAATCCATCATCAACCAAAGCGACTGCCCTGCCTCGCATGTTAGGGAACGATCTATCGCCTCTGAACTTGCGAACTCTCTCTGACACGATCAACTTGGCTAATGAGACGCTTTCCTCTATCTGCCTTGGAGTGAGGGCCAACTGCTTCACTAGTGCCTCATTGAGAACTACCGAGCCGTCCCATGCCACAGCTCCGAATCCAGCCTCAGTGTTCCAAGGGATCTGTATCTTTCTCACAATCGCCAAGTCTAGGGTCAGACCTAGTTGCTTTGCAACCTCATATCCGACTGGAACCCCTCCTGCAGGCAACGCCAGAAGAACTGCATTCTCTTGTATATGCGGCTGCAATTCTCCGCCTAGGAGCTTGCCAGCGTGAAGTCTGTCCTTGAATACGTAGCACTTGTTCCTAAGTTCCGGTCGATCTACGACGTTAAGAGTCCCCGCAGCCATCCTGGGATTGACACGTCTTATCGATAGGTTATTGCAAACGTACAAGTCCCTATCAATACGAAGGCGATACTCTTTGGAGATAAACAGCTTGAACGTTGTGAAGGTAGACGGAGAGAAGAAAGATCACAAAGTGTTCATGTATGCCCTGAGCACTTGTGTCTGGTGCAAGCGGACTAAGCAGTTCTTAAAGGACAGCGCCGTAGCCCACGAATATGTAGACGTTGATCTGGAAGATCCTGAGAATAAGAGGAAGATCGAGAAAGACCTCGCAAGGAGAGGCTGCTACAGCTATCCTGCACTAGTAATAGACGGCGAGAAGCTGATCGTAGGATTCAAGATAGATGAGATGAAGGAGGCCCTTGGACTGTGATAACTCTGGAGTCTGTGAGGAGAAGAGCCGAGTCAGATGCCAGAAGCCGAGGATGCTTCCTGAACCCAGACGAAGCTTTCCTTAGGGACTTGTTGGAAGGACTCAAGAAGAACGAGGAGAGATATGGTTACCCTTCTTGTCCGTGCAGATTGGCTGCTGGCGTATTCGAGTTCGACAAGGACATAATCTGTCCTTGCGACTACCGGGACCCGGATGTCGAAGAGTTCGGAACCTGCTATTGCGGTCTGTACGTGAGAAACGACGTGTTTGAAAGTAAGAAACCCGTCGTGTCGATCCCCGAAAGAAGACCTGTGGAGAAGCAGACAAGAGCGTACGGAGTCCCACCTGAGCCCACTTCGCCAAAGTCTGTTGCTCTCTCCGATACGCGGGAGAAAGCCTCGAAGGCTGGATTGAAGCTGTGGTACTGCAAGCAGTGCGGCTACGTCGTCTTTCGAGAAGATCCTCCTTACATCTGCCCAATATGCAAGGCGAAGAGAGAATTCTTTGCAGAGATCGGAATGCAAACATACATGTCGGGCTAGTCTGGCGGAGAACCACTGTTTTCATATCTGAGTGTGATATACAAATCGACGAGGCGAACGATTTTGATGTTTACCCACACCAGTATTAGAACGAGCAACATGGAGAGATCGATCGACTTCTACACCCGAATCTTAGGGCTCAAACTATTGAGTAGGCGTGAGATACCGCGGAACAATGCCGAGATTGCATTTCTTCAAGACCCTGAAGGGAAAGCAGCCAAGCTCGAGTTGACCTTCTTCCGGAATCAGAAGAAGTTCGTTCAGGCGGAATATGAGGATCGACTTTTCGATCACCTCGCGTTTGAGATAAAGAACATGGAGGAGACCATCGCCCTCATGCGGAGAGAGAAGATTACGATCACAGATGAGCCCTTCAGGCTGAGCCCGACCGGGTCCCTGCTCGCCTTCGTCGAGGATCCTGATGGGACACTGATCGAGCTGATCGAGAGGACGTAGAAGCTCCGTACCTGTCTACTCCGAAACCTGATTACGCTGGCAACCATTGATCTGGCCCGATGTTAGAGATGTCAGCCTGCGAGGTGCAGGAGGCTACTTGTGAAAGAATGTGCTCTCTTCTAGGTCCACAATATCGGTCTTCAGGCCAGCATTCTCTACTGACTTGGCGCCAGCTTTCGTCGTCACTATTGTTCCTCCTTCGCCGACCACAACGCCGTTGATCATGATCAGTTTGCCCTTCGCTATTGCCATAACGGCCTCGCCTCGTTCCAAGTCTAGGACCGTTATGTCAGCGTCGGCGCCTTCTCCTAGATGCCCCTTCGAGAGCATGCCATACATTTTCGCCGGGTTGACCGTCACCTTTCTCACGAACTCCTCGAAGGTTAGGGCACCGTATCGAACGAGGGCAAGCCCCGATGTCACGGAGACATTTCTCGGAATGGATCCTCCATCAGTGCTTATGCCGTCCACGATGAACCTTCCGGATTTGTCCTTCCGCGTTGCGCAGAGGAAGGTGCTTGCTGGAACATTCACTGGAAAGCTGATTCCAATATCCGTCTTCGAATCTTTCCAGAGTCGGACACCTTCTTGCCCTGAAACCAATACGCACTCTCCCCCAACCTCTACCTGAACCATAGCGAATCCCTCGAGAATCGCCTTCTCAAGGCCCTTCTGAGTTTCAGGATACTTTCTAAGCCGAAGACAGTTCCGTGTCACCCCGCTATCCGGTATGCCCCTCGTGCATTTGCCACCTGTTCCATTGATGATCGCGAGATACGATTCAGAGACTATGTTGCGTTTTCCGCTGAGCGCATTCAGCCCTTCCAGACTTTCCTCAATGGGATCTCTGGTTAGGCCACGGAGGTAACTGTTCACATGGGCTACGTGGAGATGATTGTCGCCCGCCAGTTCAATTGCCTCCTTCAGTCCCGGAAGGTTACTGCTTGTAGCCGTGGTTCCTACATGAAAGGCAACGTAAGATCGGTGCTGATTTGCGATTTCAATTATCTTTCCAGTTGTGTCAGGTGTGAACTGGTTGTGGCCGCCTGTGATCTTGACGCCTAAGGCGCCGTCTTCGACCGCCCTTTTCACAATCCTCTCAATCTCTCTGCGATCCACTCTAGTTCCTGGAGCAGTATCGTATGCCCGAACATTGGTCAGAGTTGCCACGTTCATTCCCGACCCATGCGATCTGACGTTCTCGCAGATTATGTCCATGCGCTCGCTGAAGTCTACGCCTGTCACTACTCCGACCTTGGCCATCATTCTGTAGCCAACTCTCTCTGCGTGCATGTGCGAGTCGATCACTCCTGGGATAATGGTCTTTCCAGCAAGCCCAATCACCTTGTCGGCGGTCCGAGGGTCAATGCCACTCTTGACGGCCTTGATCTTGCCGTCTGCAATCCCCAAATCCACACGCTCATCCAAGCCGTTCAACGGGTCGACGACCCGTCCTCCAACAAGTAGCAGGTCAAAACGTGTCATTGTTAATCGCGCGGTTATTCTTAGCCACATTCTAATAAGCGATAGGTTAGTGCTCATCAAGGTGGACAAGTAGTTGGCTGTGCGTCGCTTCCAAGTGATGGCGACACTTCAGGCCGCTAGGGCTCTAATCCTAGGACTGTCAGAGTCTCAGGCCAAAGGATGGGGGCTCAACCGAGCTATCTTCTATGCCGCAGCCAAAAGAGGATTCAAAGAGAGGGTTCCTGTACGTAAGCGAGGGTGGATGGAGGTTCTGCAGAAGCCGATCCGTGAGACGCGTCAAGTCTATTTCCTAGGAGATGAGATGGCGTACAGGATAAAGAAAGGAAAAAGGAGCTACTTCACGATTGGAGGAAAGATTCAGACCCAATCAGATTTTCACAGGCAGATAGAAACTCGGTTCGGGGAAGCCTTCGACAAGGCATGGAGAGAAGCTCTTGCAGTCGTTCGCCGATTTCCTAAACAAATTCTCCTTTCGCAGTCTGAGTTCTACGAACAGGTCTACAAGCCAAGGAGAGACGACTTGGCAGCAAAATGGACAGAGATCTCAGGGAAGATGACCTAGAGAGGGGCTAGCCTCTTTACGAAGCCACGTCTTTCTCTATGGAGCGATTATGTAGGCCTCGTCGACGCCATCCTTCTCTCTTACGCTGACTTCTACTCTGTCCTCTCGCTGTGTTCTGACCTTCTTGCCACAGAACGTTGGACATATGGGAAGTTCCCGATGTCCTCGATCGAGGAGTACAGCTAAGTGGATGACAGAAGGACGGCCCAAGTCCAAAATCTGGTCCAATGCAGCCCTAACGGTCCGACCTGTGAAAAGCACGTCGTCCACGAGGACCACGATCTTTCCGTTCAGGTCGAAGCCGATCTCGCTCTCTCCAACGGTAAGGTTCTCTTTGAGAACATTGAGGTCGTCCCGGTAGAGTGTTATGTCCAGCGTACCGTGATATACCTCAAGGCTTTGAGCCAACTTGTCTTGTAGTCTCCTAGACAAGTACGCTCCTCTGGTCTTGATCCCGATCAACGCAATGCTTTTCTGATCCTTGACTGATCGCAGAATTCTCTTGGCTAGCGAATCGATCAGAGCCTGGATCTGCTTGGAGTTGAGGATTCTTCTCTTTCTAGCCAAGAGCAACGCCCCTAACTAGCCAGCCAACCGTACAGCTGCCTCTAGCAGACAGTTTGCGCCGACCTCTATGTCGCCTAGATCTGTCCATTCGTCTGGGTTATGACTGATTCCTCTCCTGCTTGGAATGAAGATGAGGCCTGACCTAGTGATTCTCGCCATCTTCATCGCATCGTGTCCTGCCCCGGAAATCATGTTCAAGTAAGGAATTTCGCGGGATCTGCAGATATCTTCAAACAAGGACACGATGTCTCCGTCAAGGGTGACTGGTTGATCTTCCTTTATTATCGTGGCGTCCAATTCGACGCTCCGCCGCTCTGAGATCCGCCGAGCCTCTTGCAGCACCAGCTCAACGGCCTTCCTCTTTGTGGCTGAATATATGCTCCGAATATCTATGCCCAACTCCACTGTTCCAGGAACAACGTTCATGGCGTTGGGAAGCAAATTCAAAGTTCCGACCGTTCCCACAACCCCCTCAACCTGTTCTCTGCATGTCTTCTCAACGGCAAGGATCATCTCCGAGGCCGCCGCCAAGGCGTCCTTTCTCAGGTTCATTGGTGTGGTTCCAGAATGGTCTGCACGTCCCTGGAACTTGACTCTCAAGCGAGTTGAGGCTGAGATGGCGGAAACTACACCAACCTTCTTTCTACCAGTCTCCAATATCGGTCCCTGCTCCACGTGAAGCTCAAGATAGGCGTCGATCTCAGAAGGATGTCTCCTAGACCGATTGATAGCGTCGCGTCCTCTGCCCAGTCTCGCTAGGACCTCTCCCAGCCTAGTTCCAAGTCTGTCCCTGAGAGGCTCTATGTCCTTCGCATCCAGCTCCCCCGCAACAACTGCGCTCCCGAGTGTTCCAACGCCGAACCTGCTGGATTCTTCCGCAGAGAATGCGCAGACCTCTATCGGGCGACGGAGTTCAACAGCGTTCTCATTGATTGCCCTCGCGATCTCTATTCCTGAAGCCACACCGACAACTCCATCAAAACGTCCTCCACTAGGAACCGTGTCAATATGGGACCCAATCATGACAACTGGCCCGGTGCCCGCTCTAGTCTTGCCGAAGACGTTTCCTACCCCATCAACCCTGACCCTGAGGCCGCTCCGTCTCATCAGATACGTCAGAGCATCTTTCGCTCGCATATCCTTGATACTGTAGGCCGTCCTCTCCGACCCTTCCCTCGTCATCCCTATCCTAGCAAGAAGGTTGATCTTCTCTTCGAGCCGCTTCCGGTCCACTTTGAGACTGAGAGCTCTTCCCACGACACCACAACTCTCTTGAGATTGAGAGAGAAAGTCCTCGCGATCTTTCTCACGCTGAGGCCGATCTGCGACCTAGCTTAACTTTTCGTCCAAACCTTGATGAGGTTGAGTATTACCTCTACCGCCTTCTTCATGTCTTGAACCGATATCCACTCAAGTTTTGAGTGATAGTTGTGCCCGCCCGTAGCTATGTTAGGCGTTGGAAGACCCATGTAACAGAGCCTAGCTCCATCTGTTCCTCCCCGGATGCTGTGCAGTCGAGGCTGGAGTTCGGCCATTCTAACCGCTTCCATAGCCTTCTCCACAACCTCCGGGTGCTTGTCCAATACATACTTCATGTTCCGGTATGATTCCTCAACCTCAAAAGCGAAGCTTGACCTAGGATAGGCTCGCACATTCTCCTCGGCAAGAGTCTTCAGAATCTCTTCTTTCTTTTTCAGGCCTTCCACTTCGAAATCTCTGGCGATGAACTTTACAGTGGTACTATCCACCCCTCCTTGGACACTATTGGGATGTATGTACCCCTCCATTTTCTCTGTTGTTTCCGGTGACATCGTGTCTTTCGGAAGCTTGTCCACATAGGCGGATGCGATTTTAATCGAGTTGACCAGCTTCCCTTTGGCATATCCTGGGTGAAATGGGACGCCGCGGAATGTGACGCGCACCGTATCAGCGCAGAAAGTTTCGTTTTCGACCTCGCCAATCGTTTCGCCGTCTAGCGTGTACGCATACTGAGCGCCGAACTTTTTCACATCAAAGTACTTCACCCCTGTTCCCACCTCCTCATCTGGTGTGAAAGCCACCTTGATCGTTCCATGCTCGAACTCAGGATGCTTGACGAGATATTGAATTGCATCCATTATCTCAGCGATGCCCGCCTTGTTATCTGCGCCCAATAGGGTCGTTCCATCTGAGGTGATTATGTCATTGCCGATCTTCTTCGCAAGCTCTGGAGTCTCAGAGATTCGAATTATTTGAGTGGTGTCTCCTGGAAGAACTATGTCTCCACCGGAGTAATTCTTGTGGATGTGAGGCTTAACGTCTTTTCCTGAGATCTCCGGAGAAGTGTCCATGTGAGCGATGAGGGCTATGACTGGGACGATTCTTTTAGTGTTCGCTTCTAATGTGGCCGTGACATATCCGTATTGATCAATCGATGCGTCTTTGAGACCTAGCTTTTTCAGCTCTTCGACAAGAAGCCTTCCAAGCTCTTTCTGTTTCTCGGTGCTCGGATAGGTCTTCGAGTCTTCAGCAGACTGAGTGTCGTATCTCACATACCTCAAGAAACGGTCAACAACAGTTTCTCCTATGCCAACTGCACTCAAGCCCACGTCACCTTAGCTTCATAGGAAGAAATGGCAGGGACATATATGAAGCGAGGGCCGTCCGCTTCTATGGTTCATCATAGCAGCTAAGCCCACCATGCGCCACCTATACGTATTTGTGCCAATGCCCCACAGATTCAAAATGCTTTTTATACAAAATTGAACAATTCAAACGCGTCGTCTCCGTCAGGAGAAATACTTGTCGAAATGACACGAGAAGACCAACGTTCTGTTCTCTTGAAGTGATAGATGTGAGCGGGGCAAGAGAATCATGCGGGGTTGTCGGTGCGCACAGCACAGCAAGAACGGTGGTCGACGACTTATGGCATGCCATGTTGGCACTTCAACATAGAGGGCAAGAGGGAAATGGAATCTTCACATTCGACGGCTCAAGGTTCTACCACAAGAAAGCACTCGGACTGATGGGCGAACTTGAAAGTTATCAGGCTCTGCCAGGAACCTGCGGAATAGGGCACATCAGATATTCCACCACTGGGCCATCACCTCTTGATCAAGGCAAGCAAGGAGTCTCTCCTGAGCAGAGTGTCGAAAGTTCAGTTCAACCATTCTTCATAAGCTACCCGAGGGGTGGGATAGCGCTTTGCCATAACGGGAATCTGGTGAACTATGTCAACCTGAGGAAAGAGCTTTCAAAACAGGGACGATTCCTTGCCTCCGACTGCGACGCAGAAGTGATTCTCACATACCTCGCAAAAGAACTGTCCGAAACCCGAGAGCTTGAGAAAGCAATCTCAAGGTGTATGACAGCTATCGAGGGAGCTTTCTCAGTGGTGGCGATCACAGGCGACAAAGAACTCGTAGCCTTCAGAGATCCTCACGGTTTACGGCCTTTGTGCTACGGGAGAACTGGAGACACCAGTCTTTTCGCATCAGAGAGTGTTGGCCTAGACACAGTAGGTGCAGAACTCATCTCCAATGTCAAGCCTGGAGAGATGATCGCTCTGAACTCGCAGGGAGAAACCGTGAGGAGAAGCCTTGCACCTCCTGAGCGAGTGGCACATTGCATGTTCGAGTATGTGTATTTCAGCAGACCTGACTCAGTCCTAGACGGGGGAGAAGTCTACCCAATTCGGATTAACTTGGGGCAGGAACTCGCTAGGACGTACGGAACACATGCAGACGTAATAGTTCCTGTCCCCGACACTGCCCGACCTGCCGCCGAAGGGATAGCAAGAATGACAGGGGTCGAGGTTTCCGAGGGTTTGATCAAGAACCGGTACATCGGCCGGACCTTCATAATGCCGGGCCAGAGCAGGAGGGAAGATTCCGTAGCTCTCAAGTTGAACCCGGTAAAATCCATTCTCAAAGACAGAAGAGTGATACTGGTGGATGACAGTATTGTGAGAGGGACAACCTCCAGAAAGATCGTGAACCTTGTGAGGACTGCAGCGCCAAAGAGTGTTGAGTTCTGGGTTACTTGCCCCCCGATAATCTCCCCATGCTTCTATGGGATAGATATCTCTACACACCAGGAACTTATTGCTGCGACGAAGACGGTTCCTGAAATAGAAAGAACCCTGAACGCCGATCGTGTCTGCTATCAGACGATCGAAGGCTTGGTCAATGCTCTGGGACTTGATCGCGACCAGCTTTGCATGGCGTGTCTGACAGGCGAGTATCCAACACCATTGGCGCAGAAAATCGCAGATGACATGAGAAACCGGTTGGGTGAACGTGACAGTCGGAGATATTGGGAGCGTGAGCTTCCATCATGAAGAAGAACGTACTTGTAATTGGGTCGGGTGGAAGGGAGCACGCACTAGTATGGAAGCTCCAGCAAAGCGGACGTGTCGCCAAGGTCTTCTGCGCCCCGGGCAACGGAGGAACACCGAACAGCGTTCCCATAGCGACAGGCAGCTTTGACGACCTAGCGGAATTCGCACTCCGTAATGACTGTCTGACAGTCGTAGGTCCCGAGGATCCATTGGCCAAAGGTGTCGCCAACGTCTTTCACTCGAAAGATCTGGAGATGTTTGGAGTGACAAAAGAAGCTGCTGTAGCCGAGAGTAGCAAGATTTGGGCGAAACTGTTCATGAAGCAGCACAGTATTCGAACTGCGAGATTCAAGATTTTTGAGGAACCAGCAAAAGCGGCCGACTATGTGAGAAGCAGAGGTACGCCAATCGTCGTAAAGGCAGACGGACTTGCAGCCGGAAAAGGAGTGGCCGTGTGCCGAACAGAAGAGGAGGCGCTAAGGGTAATTGATGAAATGATGGTTCAAAAGAGATTCGGTAGCTCCGGCGAGCGAGTAGTCCTCGAAGATGTGCTGGTGGGCGAGGAGGCTTCGTACATGGCTATTGTTGACACGGAAACCCGCACGTATGTCCCTCTGCCCTCCTCGCAAGACCACAAGCCGATCTTTGACGGTGACAGGGGGCCAAACACGGGAGGCATGGGTGTCTACTCTCCGGCGCCGATCGTCACCGAGGACCTCGAAGAAGAGATCCAGAACGACATAGTTTCCCCTTTCATAGAGGGGATGAGAGAAGCAAACATAGAGTTCAAAGGCGTATTATATCTCGGGCTGATGATCTGCGAAGGGCGGCCCTACGTACTGGAGTTCAATGTGAGGTTCGGAGATCCAGAAATCCAACCAATAGTCCTCAGGGTGAAATCGGACCTTTTCGAATATCTTGAAGCCTGCATCAACGGGCGGTTAGATCAGAAAGAGAGGATAGCCTGGTCTAGCCAAGCAGCGGTATGCGTCGTCATGGCGTCAGCGGGATACCCTGGACAATACGAGAAAGGCAAGATCATCAGCGGCCTTGATAAAGTAGCAAAGGAAAAGCACGTGGCCGTCTTCCACGCAGGGACCGCCAAACAAGGAACGGACATAGTGACAAGCGGAGGACGCGTTCTGGGAGTCACCGCACTAGGCGACACGATACCGCTTGCAATAGAGGAGGCCTACCGTGCCGTCGGCATGATTCACTGGGACGGAGAGTACCATCGAACAGACATTGGGAGAAAGGCGTTGAGGCATCTCCATGTCGTTTAGGAAGATCTTCGATCCCGCCCGGCACCCTAGGCCGATGAGAGTAGCCTGCTTCATGTCAGGTTCCGGAACCAACGTCGTCAAAATCCTAGAGAACCAGCATCAGAAGGAGGGTAGATGTCCATACCAAGTTGTGCTCATATTCACAGACGTGTTCGACCCATCAAATCAGAAATGCAAAGCTCAATCAATATCCTCGCAGTATGAAGTCGACTACAGACATAACGACATCACGGACTTCTATAGACGTCGCGGCCACGGTTCGAAAGGCGATCTTTCTCTTCGTCCAGAATACGACCGATTGACATTGGAAATGATCCAGGAACATGACCTTGATCTCATCGCACTCTGCGGTTACATGAGCATAGTGTCTCAACCACTCCTAGAAAGATATAACGATAGAATTGTGAATGTGCATCCCGCCGATCTATCCGTAAAGGACGGATACCGGAGAAAGTATACAGGTCTCAATGCTGTTCGAGACGCTATCCTTGCGGGAGAGAAGAGGCTCTATTCGACGACGCACATCGTTCGAGAAAAAGTGGATTATGGCGAGATCCTGATGCGATCTCAGCCAGTAGATGTGATTCTTCCGGGGGGTGTCACCTCGCAGGATCTTGCGAGGCCTGAGAACGCAGCTCTTGTCAGGCGGATCGCTTCTGAACATCAAGCGAGGCTAAAGGAACGAGGTGATTGGGTCATCTATCCCAAGACCTTGGAGATGATTGGGGAGGGGCGATACTCGCTTGATGAATCGGGCAATGTGTACGTGGATGGTGTGTTGATGCCTGACGGCCTTCGCCTCTAGGGGGCTCGATAGCGTCAAATGCCGAACATAGGTGTGCTCGCTTCGGGCAGGGGGTCGAACTTCAAGGCGATAGTAGAACACCAAGAGCTAGGCGTCCTTCAGAACGTAAATGTGGCCGTCCTCATCTACAACAATCCTGACGCGCCTGTGAAGGAGATAGCCGAGAGTCATCGTATTCCGAGCCGTCTAGTAGATCACAGAGATATGGACCGCGTTGAGTTCGAACGTCAGATTATGGATATTTTGGACTCTTACTCTGTAGAGTTGGTGTGCCTCGCTGGCTGGGACAGAATAGTTGGGTCGGATTTCTTCCGGAAGTATCGTTGGAGGACGATGAACATTCATCCTGCCCTTCTCCCATCCTTTGGCTGGAAGGGCTTGAACGCAAGATACGTCCATGAGGCGGCGCTTGAGTACGGCGTCAAGGTTACTGGGTGCACTGTGTACTTCATCGATGTGAGTGTTGAGAAGGGCCCGATAATCCTTCAACGCCCCGTCGAGGTCTTGGAATCAGAGAGGCAGATGTTCAGAGATAGGAGAGAAGATGCGATTCAATCGCTTTCGGACAGAGTGCTCGTTCACGAACACAGAACCTACTCGAAAGCGATCCAGCTC
>Ga0209725_1000332_pt1 | contig 28871 bp, 37 predicted proteins | sample I18A1metaG_FD_184145 | JGI IMG/M metagenome (GOLD analysis project Ga0209725, IMG submission 184145) | Lake sediment bacterial and archeal communities from Gulf of Boni, Indonesia to study Microbial Dark Matter (Phase II) - ​I18A1 metaG... | ecosystem: Environmental > Aquatic > Freshwater > Lake...
AAATCCGCTCACTGGAGGCCTCGACATTGCTAGAGAATTCGTGGGAGGACTGATCATAGGTTTGGCTCTAGGTTTTGTAGCTACTAGACTCCTCTCCATCGCTGACGAGAATTCGCAAGTCATGCTTACGTTGGCTGTAGCCTATGGATCATACTTGCTAGCGGACGCGGTCAATTTCTCCGGCATCGTTGCAGTGGCAATCGCAGGGCTACTAATCGGAAGGAGCTGGCAGAAGTCGTCACCCAAAGGAGAACAGAGCGGATTGCCGATGGGATTCTGGAGTGTGCTGGCTTTCATCGTCACAACAGTAACGTTTGTGTTCATTGGCCTAGCGGCTGATGTCGGAGAGATGGTCCGATACCTGCCGTCAATAGTGGTCAGTTTTCTAGCAGCGCTCGCAGCCCGGTATATCAGTATCGAATCCGTTCTCCTGCCGGCCTCAAGATTTGTCGGGTTAATACCGCGAACCTGGCGGAACGTGACTTGGCTGGGCGGCATAAGGGGAGCGGTCTCGGTCGCCCTTGCATTATCTTTGCCAGATTTCCCATTCAAATCAACAATAGTCGCAATCACGTTCGGGGTTGTACTGATATCGTTGTTAGTGCAAACCCGGCTTCTTTCGTACTACATACGCAAGAGAATGCGGTGAGATGTCCCCCTCGACGCGAGCGTCGAGCCCAATAGAGGAAAAGACACAGGTCGGACTCGTACGTAGCTAATAGGAGTTCCGTTGGAGGACTCTGGACATGTGAGTAGATGTTTGAGGAATACACAACCTGAGAACGGGACTTCTACCGAATGATTCTGGTCGACAGTGGGACAGTTCCGAACCACAGTCCTTCTTTGGCAAGGTGACACAAATCAGAAAGGTCGCCTTCCTGAAGTAGTAAGAGACTTCTTAGCCAGCGAGCGGGCCGTTGAGTCGCAAGGAGATCACAAGAGCAGTCCTGAAAGCTGCTGCTCAGCGATGGTCTCAGGGCAATCGCTATGGGGAAGGTGCTTCTTTCAGTGACCGTGCCCTTGCTTTCAGCTCTTGTTCTCTTTTCTGGATCTGTACTGTTCAAGAGCTGTTCTTTGCCAAGAACTCCAAAAGCTTACTGTTGAGTTCTTCCGGGTTTTCAGCCTGTGCAAAATGTCCGGATCTGGTGATGACAGCCTCTGCCGAGTTTGAGAGTAGCTTGCGTAACGAATCCGAGATGTAGCGCGAACTCTTTATGGTATTCTCTCCCCGGATAATCAGCGTTGGAACTTTGATCTGGCTTATTTCCTCTTTCTTGAGTACGTACCAGTTGGTCTCGAAGACGTAGATCGATGTTGCATTTTCCATGGCCATACTGCGGAACTCTTCCGAGAACTGCTGGAATGCTCCTGACCTGCCCTGGTCTCCGTCGACTAGGATTCTTACCGCATTCTGGGGGTCTCCATGCTTGAGCGTATTCACAGACTGTTTCAGCACATTGCTCTCAAATTTCAAAGCGTCACGGGCGACTGAAGGATGAGTGAGAAGCAAAATCAAACGTTGAATGGCACTCTTTGGATTCTCGATCAAGACTGAAAAAACCGACGGTTCAATGAGTGTAAGAGAGCGGAGGAGTTCCGGATATCTGTAGGCAAAATAGGTCGAGATCAGTCCGCCGTAAGAGTGACCTACGAGATGGATTGGAGCTATGTGGAGATTCTTGATCAGCCCAAGGAGATCCATCACATTGTTTTCAACAGTATCCTCGTGAATGTCTCCAGGATTCTTGTTTGGAACTGCGAACCTACGGCTGTAAGCAACCACTTTGTACCGCTTGGAAAGTGGAGCGATCTGATTGCTCCAGACTCGATAATCTTCTATCAACCCGTGAACGAGAACAACGGCTTGTCCCGTTCCCTCATCTTGATGAAACAGCCTTATGCCTTCACCCACTTCGATCTCATCTGATCTCTTGGAGGCTCCGGGCAAATACTCACTTCCGCATCTGCCGAGATTGTTAAATGATGCGTGTAGCCTATCAATGTAAACCCTCTTGATCCAACACTAGCGCCTTGATGAAGCGAAGACATCAGCTCGGGGGCAAGACGAACCTTGAGTTTGCGGCGTGTCGCTATTCTCTGTTTCATATCTCAGTTCCGAACGTTATTGTCCGGCAGAAGGGCCTTTTCCAAGTTGATTTCACCTTGCCATAGTAAGATATTAGTTTGCGTTAGACTCGAATTCTCCGATCAGATAGACACGTTCCGCGTCGGGGGCCCAAGATAGGCTCTCTGTGATTGTACCTGATAGGAGACCGGCATGAAAGTGCCTGTTGGGGTTCCCTTCCATTTCCGCGTTTGGAATCATTCTTGTATGGTTATCCTTCGTATTGGCCAAGATTCGCCTATTGTTGCGAAGCATAAGGCACGAAATCAATCTCACAGAATTGGCATTATGGTGAGCACACGCACAAGGGTGGAAAACTATGTTCGCCTTGATCCTCTCTTGCTGAAGATTGCAATCCACGGGCTACCGAAGTGCTTCTGCTCTTCCTTAGTAGTCCTCCTTCGATCCTTCATTTTCCCCTCACTCCAATGCTTGAGGGGTTTCAGCAAGGAACCTGGCTTTTGCGAGTAGACGTCAAGTCGATTGGCAAGATACGTGGTAACCGTATATCGCCGTTTCTCGCCAAATCGGCCAAACCGCTTAACCAAGCGTCTCCAGTCCTGGGGATAGAACCTCTTGAGGCAATCGGCAAAATCCAAAACGGTGAATGAATCTCGTCTAATCTTCTCAATCGCGCTCTTGAGCTTCTCCTCTTCCAGAAGAACCAACCGTAAACTCGTACCCTACTCAAGAAGTCACGGAACAATACATAGCCTTTCGCGTGTGTGAGCATTATGGTGAGACCGGCGGGATATGAACCGGCCGATATCGTGGATTCAACTGTGAAACTGGAAGCACGGCCATTGATTATCGTCCAACTACGATTCTTGCTTTATCCTTGAGTTCTGCGAACAAGTATTCAAGATGCGAATCTGCTGGGATCGCTCCTCGGGATCTCGTGGCCGTCGGAATCCAGAACTTAGGCTTCACGATGCATTCGCTCACGCAGACAAACTGCACACAAACTTCTACGAGGACCACTTGCCCCCTGAAGACGTGTTGAGAAGCGCTGAGATACTGAAGCATCTGGCAAAATAGTGAACCGGGCGGGATTCGAAGCTAGATGGTGCCCCTCGCGGACTCAGCTTCCTCAGGACTAGTTCATTCTCGATGGTTTTTGACAGAAGGTAATGTACTCCGGAGGAATGTCCATGCCGTACTTCTCGATGATCCGAGAGCGGTCTCTCAGAAAGGATGACCTCGCCCCCCAAGTGCGAAGTTGTCGTTTCGCTTCTCGACTGCCATAATGAATATTCATGTTGACGTAGACCGTTCGAATAGCCGTAAAGCCTGTTTCCTCGAAGATCGAGGCAACTTCTTCTGGCGTAGGTGAGAACCAGCCGCCACGAGCTGGAGAAGTACTCCATTTGGAACTCGAGTCCATATCGATCAACAGCCTCTGAGAGGGAGATTCTGGGATTGGGCTGAGATTGCCATGCACCATGCATCCACCAACCTTCAAAATGCGGAAGAAGGCCCTCGAGGTCATCTTCAATTCTCGTCTCTTGAGTTCACAGAAAAGCTCGTTCGAGACAATGATGTCGAAGCTTGCGTCCTCGAATCGTGTCAGGTCCCTGACATCACCCACGAGCGGGATGACTTTCTCCCGAAGCTTCTCGGCGCGCAGAAGTCGCATCAGCACCTTGAGGTCGGCGCGGTATGGGCCCTCATAGGAGTCAAGTGTGTATAACTTGCAACTCTTCGGAAGCTTTCGAGCCAGCGGAAGGGTCAGCTGTCCTCTTCCCGCTCCCGGTTCTGCCACGGCACACTTGTCACGGGGAAACTGAAGATTCTCGACAATCACGTTGGCGATGGACTCGTATGCCCTGCTCCATTCCTTGGGATGGAAATATCTTCCTTGCCAAAGTTGGTGTGCGATGCGGATCAGTCCCAGACACCTCGTTCAACATTCAGATATTGCGCAAAATATGAGACCAAGCTGGTGGCGATCTGAACCTATGACATGGTGGGGCCGGTGGTGTTTATTGCATTAATGTATTATGGCACGTGCTGAATCGTCTCAATTTGAGGCGTTTTTCCTCAAGCAGTTTCCGTATCGCCCTCTTGCGTGGAGCTGCATTCTGTCCTGATTCTGGGTTCTACTTCGCTTAGGAATCTCTCCTGATATTCCTTCATCAGCTCGTACACGTCTGAATCCTTCTCTATCTTATGCTCGGGGAGAAGTTCAGCCAGCTTCGAAAGAGTGCTTTCTTTCAGTATGATGTTCCTGTACCACCTAGGATCGTCATAGTTCACTTCATGCTTTGCTTGGCCGACCAGCAATTCCGCTAGCGGTGCCTAATCTTTCTTCACGTACAAATCATAGTTCTGGAAAAACATAATCCAGCTCCTCGCAAACACGCGTGCATACTCGATTCCGTGTTCGTTAAACCTTGTTCGTATCCGCTTGTCGAAGTCCGCCAGCATTTTCTCGCTCTTGTGATTCGCCAGCAAAATAGGTTATGAGGAAAATAGCAGCCAGACTTCCTGCCAGTGCAGCGTAGTTCAGGATAGAGAATTTCCGAACATCAAGTCCTGGCGTCCAGTAGAAGCTTGCGGCTACGTTTGTAATCAGGACCACGATAAGATGCAATGCACTGTGCGCGGCTACCAATGGCGTCCGAGAAAATTACCCCAGGACGTCAAACGATGTCCGAAGTGCTACAGTCGCCGATGGAGAGAATAACCATGACATTCTACTTTGATTCCGAGGAATCGTTTCGCGTGGGCATCAAACGTTGGCTACTCAACCATACACATCATCTCAGGAATTCTGTTGCGGTGATCGGAGTCAGGCACTATCGCACATTAGGGAACTTTACCTCGATAGCTCCCGCCGCATGCTGGAGCTGTATTATTAGTATCCAAGTTCTACAACAATCTTCTTGAGAAACTTGTCAAACTCGCTGAGGAAAGAGTAGAAGTCCTCCTCGTCTATCTCTGACAAAAGCAGGTCATTTCCGCACCCAGGGATGGCCACGAAACGGTCCCGTAGGTCGGCGCCTCACGCCTGCCTGATCCGAAATTTCTTCATAAAATAGACGACGCGTCGGTCCTTCTTATTGGTCCCGACAATTCCCTTTTGCACGAGAATGCGGAGCTGCTGTCGCGTCCACGACGCGGAGTATCGATACTTCTCCCTGATCATCTCTGCAATTTCCTTGAACACGCGTTCCTCATCTCCGATAATCTCACGAAACACGTACGTCAACAGGTCGAGATCCGCGCGGTCCATAAGCGTCTTCGTGATCGGAGACTCAATCCCAAACTTGGCACGGAGGTCCATGAGTTTTGTTCCGAGGAGGTAGGCCCACCGACCGCTTTGCTGCTGCGTCAGACACTCCCCTTCAATGATCCGCCAATTCAGTCCGACTTCAACGAGTACGCGCATGTCGTCGAGATCCGCTTCTCGTTCGGTGATGCCTTTGAAGAGGAAGATGTCCTCTGGGGACATCAGGTAGACATCGAGGCTGCCAAAGCGCTTGTACAGTCGTGCCCGTGATTGCATACCTTTGCTCAGTTCGAGTGCTCTGTAGACCTGCCGATCGAAAATGTCAAACCGCATCTTCCTCGCATCCTCCACAATTGCGAACGCCCCGAGCCTCGTATACGGGCTAGTCAGTTGATGAACATCGGAGAATCCCAAGCTGTGCATAGCTCCCGTGAATTGTCGCGCATCTCCTGTAGAGCTGAGCACGATGTCGATGTCTTTCGTGGCGACTTTGCGTCCCATGAACGTCATGGCGCATCCGCCGATGAGGTATGCAGTAATGTTCTGCGCGAGCCGTGCGCCTACATCGGTCAAGGCCTTCGTCAGATCCGCCTCTGTAAACATGGGGGGCTGCGTCATAGTATCCCATACTCATGCGCCCGTTGCGCAAACTCATGCCAAGGCGGAAACCCCTGTGGACGCTCCTTGCCTTCATGTGCGAAGTAGGCAATAATTTTCTTCACGCGGTCTTCGATACCGTATAGTGCGCTCTCATGCTCTACATAGCTCCTATCGATCGTTTTCTCCCATTTCTTCCATACCAAGAGAGTGGGGAGCACGCTACCGTCTGGTACAAGGAGTGAATGGAGAATAGCTTCTTCCAACTCCCGAGTGGTTAGCGGTAACGGCGAGTAGAAAACATAGGACGTTTGTAGAAAGAACGGAACGCCAAACTTGCCAAACACCGAGACCCCTGTAAGGCGAAACCCAGAAGCGATGCGGGGTGACTTTGTTTCAATGAGAAACTCCGTATTGCACTCCCACAAGATACGAGCGTCAGGCGCAAACTGCATGGCGAGCTTTTCGTTGAGGGAGTGACGGTACTCGCGGACGAAGTTCTGGAGAGTCTGGAATCGAGGAGACACGATGTAGCCGGAGGCGGTCTTCTGGATTATGCCAACTTCCTTCAGCCGCTCAAGCACCTTGGCGACAGATGCCTCTGACGCGATTATGAAGTGAGCAATCTCCCTCCTGCTCGTGAGTTTCAGGCAAGACAATGCCGAAAGAACATCCATGGCCGTGCCCGCAAGCAATTCCTCTAGGGGCATGTGGCCAAACTCAAGGACAAGCGTGCGCCATAGGGATGCATGCTTTGCATTAGAGAGGGATACCCTTTTGGCCAGACCGTGTTTCTCCGTCATGAGGAAGCCACGCTCTTCTAAGGATCGCACGGTGCGGGAGACATTAGAGGGGCGCGCTTGAATAGCGAGCGCTAGCGCTGAGACGCGCGCAGGAGCAGTCTTCGCGACTGCGCGCAAACACTGGATGTCTTTTGCGGTCAGCTTTGCGGAGAGCATTCTACATTCACCGGACGTGTACTCTGTATATCTTTTGATAATTGCTATTTAAATAGTTATCATTTTGTATATGAAATACACGTTTGAACAGTATCAAAGCCCTGTGTCATTCGGGATGATAAAGAGGCCGAAAGAATCCCGTGGTTCCTCTTATGGTCCGAACTAAGACGCCTACCGTGGTTGTCTGCTGCAGTACCACCAAATGATCTCTTTGCAACCATGTGCGCGACGCTTTCAAGATTCGTGATCCGGTCATGCCGAGCGCCTCGACGAGAGATCCGTGTCAGGACTAACGCAGTACCCTGTCTCCGCGCAAGGATTGGCTCGCCCCCGACATCGTGGCGTGCAAGTGAAACAAGTTTTCGCCGTTCTCTTCTGGAAAGAGAGCCGTCGATGCGGCACTCAATGAGCAACACCGCCAACCGGGAAGCCCAAGGTGAACGACGTGATTTTCGTCGTGGCAAGAGGGCCTGCTGACGGAACGCACAAGATTTTCCCGCTGCCAGTATGGAAAAGAGACGGCAACGATGACGCAATAGTAGCATTCGTCATTTTGGAAATTCGCGTTCCCGATAGGTCCCAATGACGCTCACAATCAAGCAGCTCTTGTTGATTCCTGTCAACGGAAATTTAGGGCAAGTGTGCAACTGGAAACAGGAGCATCGGGCCGCGACGCGCGTACGAGGTCTCTTGATGCGGGAGGGGGGATTCGCGCGCCAGTTTATCAGTATCGTTTCCCCCATATGTGACGGGCTCTTGCAGGGTTCGATCAGTTACTTGGGGTTCAAATCTGGGCGCCCGCACCAGCCTACATTACTTCATTGTCCTTGGGAGTAGCTTTCTCTACCTCTCTGAGCTGAAGAACATCCGGAGGTCCGTATTCCTCAACTATAATCGCTTTCATTTCTTCTTCTCGAATTCTTTGTGAAATGCTGCTATAAATGGACTTCATGACTTCACGTCGGGTACTCAGGACCTTCTTCCAAGAAGGTGGACGATGACTGCGCCGAATACCACGTAGTCAGCCAGGATTTCAATCCCATGCACTGTTCTGAGTAGAACTGGCAGTGTCTCATCAATCAAGAAAGGCCCCAAAGCCCCTGTCACATAAAGGAGTGAAACAGTAGCCGCGTACAATGCCCTTCGTCTGATCCTCAGAGCAACAAGCAGGGGTAACAAGGCTATGACGTATAGGAAACCGCGAAGCAGCTCCAACGGAACCATCACTTCAAAGCTGGGGACTCTGAGCCCCAGACCAGAAGATGATTCTGTGTAGTAGGGAAGGACTATGGGGCTGACTATTCCACCGAAAGTGAAGTAGATGGGAAAGTAGACGGCAGAACATAGTACTATTCGCCAAAGCCATGAATACCACGGCCGTTGACCGAAGTAGTCCCTCGCTTCGGCCACGATAGAATTCAGCGGTTCCTTCGGAGTGAACAATATTCCCACAAGGAGTGCTTGAACAAACGTAACTGCCAGCGAGACTGTTGTTGCAGCAAGGAAAAGCGTGGTTGTTGGTATCTGAGTTGTAAAGAAGTATCCCTCAACCAGATTGCTGAATTGCTCTATTATGAATAGAGCAAGCCACGCCATAGCGATACGAACGCTTAACCGAAAGGCGACCCGCGAGAATATGTAGCCGAGGACCAAAGCAAACAGCACTCCGGCCACGAACGCGGACACCCAGAATGCGACAGAGATCGTTCCAAGACCCGCAAATCGATACAAGCTCTCAACGACAGCATAAACCACAGCGAAGATGAGAGCGCGGACGATGAAAACTTTCGTTGGTTGAGTTCTCACGACTGTAACCTCTTCAATCCCACTGCCACCCTTTCTCTGAAATAGATTTGCAATCTCATGAGGTCTCCAGGGCACCAAGATTTGAACCAGCAATTCGTCGTCGTTCATATTCGGCGCGAGATTCGAACTTGGCGATCGTTTTCATATCGAATCTCTATTCACGTTGAACTCTGCCAGACTCGTCGGTCGTTGCTGCGTGAGAGCATTTCTTGTGGATGTCTATTCCAATGTATACCGCCATCTCTACTTCACCTCTACTTTTGTGGTTGGCTTAGGCGCGGCACTTACCTATCCGCGCGCTGTCGCGCATTCAATGAGCCGTTCCAGAAGACTGCCCATTTACACACTCGACCGACATATGGTAAGGGTCTCTTCGGGTTTGCCAACCAGAAGGAACCGACACGCCCGCAAGACTAGAGACTTCTCATCTCTTGGGACACAAGAGTCACTCTGGTCCTGCCCCTGGCTCGTCCAAGCCTTAGAGCAAGAATTCCCTGACAACTTTTCTTTCTCTCCCAGACCGAATCATGCGGCAATGCTGGTTTCGGACACGAACGAAGTCTAGGTATACATCCTTGTTGCGCCAAGCTTCAAAGACATCTGTCGAGCATTTGAACCGTGATGGGCATCCTTATGTGCACAACACATGTCCATTTTCAAGGGATTTCGATTTGAAAGTGTCAGCAAGCATCGATCAGACCTTTCACCCTGACGCAGACCTCAAGAAGCTCTACTATGCATATCTGGGAATAGGGGCGGTAGTTCTCTACCTATCTTGGGCCCTACCGATCGGTATCATCATCTATTCGACCATGAGACCAGGAGATGCTAATGCAGCATTGCTGTTTCTCTTCCTTCCGTTCGTAGTCTTTGTGTCTTTCACAGCTTTCTGGATTCCCAGATTCTATTCTTCGATATCGTATCTTCTAGGCGATAGCGACATAGTTGTTGAGAGAGGGGTCTGGTGGAAGCGCAAGAGTATCGTCCCATACAATCGGGTGACAAACATCGAAGTGACGCAAGGTCCGTTGTCGCGGCAGTTTGCACTGGGGAAGGTTTCCATACAGACAGCCGGGTTCTCTTCTGGCGGAAGCGGTGGGACCGCCAAAGTGGCTGAAGCGGTTGTATTTGGCGTCAAGAACTTTGAGGAAGTCAAAGAGTTCATCTTGGCAAAAGTGAAGCGAGCGAGACCCGTGGCTGTGGAAGCTGAAGCTGAATCTCCTCCAGTTGGGGATGTGAGTGGCAAGATTCTTGAGGAATTGAAGAGAGTCAGAGAAATCTTGGAAGCTCAAAGAGCCTGACCGCCTAACTCCGCTTGGATCGGCATATGCTACATATTAAGTGACGAAAGAGGAGCGACCCGGCGCAGGAGAAGGCAGACTTCATTCGGTCCGGGACGTAGCGCATAGGATTGCCGCATCGGACGGACTGAGAGCCATGGCATGGCAAGGGGTAAGACTGCGGGCGAGTTCAAAGAAACTCAGAATCGGCTCGAATCAGGTATCAGATTCGGTGGTGGGGGTTCGATGAGTGGACTGATTCTACTTCTTGGGGGCGTCTCGTCCTCGAGAGATCCATGTAGGCGACGGTAGCTATTACGAGAAGCCCCAGCCAACCTGGCAGGCCGAAGGCGATCGTCATTAGCCCATTCGAAGCGGGTGCAATGAGGAGTCCGAAGCCGATGTATGCGTTGACGGCTCCATGTCCTAGGGCGGGCGGAAAGACACTCTTCGACTTGAGTCTCAGCCAGCCCAAGAAGAAACCTACGAGGATGCACCAGACGGTAAAGGCCGTAATGCCCACGAGATCTGGGTGACGAGGATAGTTGTAGCCCATCAGGATCAAAACCAAAGGATAGAGAGGAAAAACTTGCACTAGCACGTTAACAATCGCTTCGCGGGACAGAGCAATACTACCGCCCAATAATATGAATAACCCCACGCCAATGAGAAAAGGTAACGAACAACCAATCAAGATGAAGAAGTACCAGCCGACGCCAAACCGCCACTGCCAAATTGGACGCAGCAGGGCTCGCAGACCAGTTTTCCCCTCGCAAATCGCAACCACGATGATAGCAGCCAAAGTTGGGCCGAAACTACCTGTCCAGTTTGTAGGAAAGTTGAATGGCAGCCAACCACTGGCGGAAGCTATCATCAGTCCCCAGAGTCCCCACGAATAGGCGCAAGCAATAATGAAGAACGCAATCAGAGGATGACTGTTGATCGATGCGCGTAAACTGCTTAACAGCAATTCGCACGATGAATGCAGCTATGGCTGCGTCCATAAGACTTGCGAAGCATCACTTTCTAGATACGGTGACTTCGGCTCCGACTTGGCACCAAGCGGAGCACGTTCTACCACCTGCGTAGGATGGCTAGAGAAGAACGTTCGTTCAAGATGTGTTCAAAGACCCACACAAAGCTGGGGGTGGGTCCATGATGTTGTCAAAACCGCGGAGGATCGTAGAGAAAGTTTGCGTAAGACCTCTTTTGTCCGAAACGGCTCGCCTTCGGATCCAACTGCAGTGCCATCGCGTTACCGACTCGTACGGGCTTCATTGAAACCTTGTAGCCTTTCGAATGATACTATCGTGCTTTCCCTTGGCTTCGTATCGGCTTCCAGAGACGAGCCCGGCCCAACCATGCGCTCATTGAGCCGTTTTATAGTTGGACTTGTCGCTAGGTATAGGTCAGCAGTACTGGAGATCTTCAGATGAGCGCATCAGGAACCGACGAGAGTTCTATTTCGAGGGTCGCTTCCTTGCGGCAATCCTTACGAACCAGCTTGGCTGCCACCAGCATCACCGCGGTGCTGTTGTTCTTTCTCCTCGGAGGCGGTGGTGGCACATCTCAAGCCTTGGTCACGGGACTGATCTTCGCCGCAATCGGCGGAGCGTTTACTTTCTGGATCCTTCGCGGCGGCAAAGTGAACAGACCGCGTCTCTTCCTCTTTCTGGTGTTGGGGCTGCTGTTCGGAATCGCCTTCAGCCTTGGGCATGAGATCACTCGTGGAAGCATCCTCCTCACCCAACAGCAGATACAGGCCGCTGAGGTGCCGATCTGCCCGATTACAGTCCCGTTCGTTGTGCCGCCCCTTGCGATACGAGGAGAGATGATCTTTCCTTCAACCGTTGCGGCCCTGATTTCGATAGGTCTCTTCTGGCTGGCTTTCGCCCTGCTCTTTGGGCGGGGCTGGTGCAGTTGGCTTTGCTTCTTCGGTGGGATAGATCAGGCCTGCGCGGCTGCGGCCAAGAGGCCCAGGTTGAAGGCGGAGAGCCTCAGTCGTTCATGGAGGCTGTTCCCGTACGCACTTCTGCTCTTCCTGATTCTCGTCGCTGTGGCAGCGCTGTATCCTATCTACTGCGCTTGGATCTGCCCATTGCGCATAGTGTATGACCCACCTGCCGTGAACACGACGATAGAGTGATTGTCCGCGGTCATCTTCGTCGGCGGAGGATTGGGCTTCCTCGTCGTGGGACCGTACCTTACGAAGAAGAGACTCTACTGTAGTCTGATCTGTCCACTGTTGCCCGCCAACGCCTTAGTCGGCCTCTTGAGTCCGTTCCGAGTGAAAGTGGACCGTAGCAAATGCAACGACTGCGGCGCATGTGTGAAACTGTGCGAGTCCTTCGCCATCACCAAGGAATCTCTGGCCAAAGGCGAGGCGACGAGAGAGTGCACCCGCTGCGGAAGATGCATGGACATCTGCCCACAACGAGCAGTGGACTACCGCCTCATCGGCACAACAATCGGCGTTCGTCCCGTCTTCGTTTCGCTAGCGGTCGTCTTCAACTTGCTTATCATGAACAGCTTCGCAATGTTTCTAGTCCACTTCGTCCTGACGGGAGAGGCTCTACCGTTCTTCTAGCTTTCCGCTGAGGTGAGGTTGACGATTAATTGGATGAAGGTCAAGCCGCTGCTTGCCTGCGCCTATATGATCGTGATTATTCTCGTCGCCTTCGCCCTGGTCATGCTGGCAAGGTCAACGGGATGATTGAGGTTACGATCCAGGGCGTCTTGTTGGGGCTGTCAACAGGGCTTTTCTGTCTAGGCTATTGTGCTCCAGTCTACGTGCCATTGATGATGTCTGGGAATGGTAGGGCGTCATGGACCGCACGTGTGGTCGGCGAACTCGCTGCGGGCCGTCTTGCGGCCTATGTGATTGTTGGAGCGACTGCTGGCTATGTTGGCGTGCAACTTGAGGGGACGCTCCTCGAGATCGTGACCGGGGCATCGATGATTGTTCTGTCCGTGCTCCTGCTTCTGTATGCGGCGACCCAGGGGTGGCCGCATCTATCCATTTGCCGTTGGGTCAACCAGCGCCGTATACGCTTTCCGATAGCTTTTGGCTTCTTGACAGGGTTCAATGTCTGTCCTCCTTTGCTGTTGGCGATCTCCTACGCTTTCGGCCTAGGTAGTCTCGGCGGGTTGCTCCTCTTCGCCGGCTTCTTCGCGGGGACATCAGCCTACCTTGTCCTGCTGCTTCCTCTAGGGTTCTTGGGGAAATGGCGGACCATACGTCTGATTGCTCTGATGACAGCGGTACTTTCAGGTACGTTCTTCCTCCTAATGGGCGTCGCTCGAATCCTAGCGCTCTGAAACGAGAGGATCGGCAAACTGACTAGAGTCCCCCTAGAGCCTTGTCGAAGAATTCCTATGGAATTGGACAGAGAAACCGAAGCAAGCGCTATATCCAGACTCGTCAGAATACCCGTGTCCAGATGGAATCGTTGAAGACGGAAGATCGTAATCTGCTGCTCTTCTTCCTGATCGCTTTCGGCTTCACATGGCTGTTCTGGATACTCGAAGCCTTAGCCATGCGAGGACTCTTGGGATCCTCAATTCTAGTCGACTTCTTGCTCAGCGATCGCAATCCGGCTGCTTGGGGACCGTTCGTGAGCGCCTTCCTGCTGACTTGGTGGAACGAGAGAGGAAGAGGCGTGCTGAGATTGCTGAAGAGAGGTGTGGATTATGGTTTCCCAAGAGTATGGTGGGTTCCCACGATACTCATCTTCCCATTGATCTGCGGTGGGGCTCTCCTCTTGGCAATACTTGGAGGAAGCAGAGTTCCTGACCTCATGTGGGTGTCTGATCCTTTGTTGATTGTTACCTTCTTCTTTTCGGTTCTGCTATTTCAGGGCCCGCTGCAGGAGGAGTTTGGTTGGCGAGGATACGCTCTTGGTCGACTCCAGACACGGTTCAACGCAGTCAATTCCAGTATAATACTTGGGCTAGTTTGGGGAGCTTGGCATCTACCCTACTTCTGGATAGGCGAGGAAGCTATCTACGCGTACACCTTCCTGCCGCTCGTCTTCTCCGCTATCCTGATGTCGATTCTCCTCACTTGGTTGTACAATAACACTGGAGGCAGCATTTTGGCCGCGCTCGTCTTTCACACAATGTTCAACTACTCAATGCAGATGTTTCCCGCTCTCGAAACAGAAATGGGCGGCCTATTCTATCTCGTCTTCTTCATCGCCACTGTTGTTGCTGTATTGGCGATCTGGGGACCTAGAAGAATGGTACGTGGGTTCAAAACCAACTCGCCCATGGCCGCTTCGGAATCACCATCGTGAAGCTGTAGGCGCCACCCAGACACTCAGAACAAGGCTGACTACAACTGTGCGGCTCATCTCTATCCCCTCTTCAGCCTCATTCCAAACAAGAATCTGAGCAGATTGATTTGTCTGACAGGATACAGTAGAACGCATATCATAGCGAACGAAGCCAGGACTATGATGAGATACTTTTCGATCACCATCAGATTCCACCCGACAACATAGAACGCGATCGCCACGATTACAGTCTGGTGGAGAATATAGAACGGCAACACGTTCATTTGAGATCTCCAGGAATCTATGATTGAACGAAAGCAGTTTCCGGCCGTAACCAAGTATGGCGATTACCCAGCACCACGCATTCAATGCGTAGACGGCGGAGACTGTGACGTAGGTGAGTGGGTGTGGGGAGAGGAGGGCTTCAGCTCCGACAGTACCGAGGAGGATGATTTGGGACAGGCTGAGGATAGTTCCCATCAGAAGCGTCACTGTTCGGTTCTTGTGTATGGACTCCTCAAATTTGGGGTCGCAGGCCAGCACGTAGGCTGTTATGAAAATGGCTAGGTAGGTCGGGAGCTTCCATCCGCCATACCCGCTCGGAAACACGAAGAAAGGCGGCACCGCAGCTATGTTCACAATGATGATCGAAATCGCCAGTAAGAACATGCCTCCACGTCTATTGCAGGCGGTCCCTAGCTTTGAGATCCTGCTGCGATTTCCTTCTTTCATGAGCCACTTGAAGAAGTGGACTGTCACGAGGGAGAACACGAACAGCCAGAAGACATACCACAGGTATACACCCTGATTTGAGTTTGCAAGATAGGTGGGTGAGAAATCTGTGTCGAAGGGAAAATACTCGTTCGTGAAGTACGGGCCAAGATAGAAGTTGGCAAAGCCTCCCGCAAAGGATCCGTGGAATATCTTGTCGTAGTAGACGTGGACGGGAAGGATCACGAGCAAACCGGGGAGGAGGAAAGGGATCATGAGTCGTTTGAATCGATCGTTGGCGAATTGTGCGGGACTCCGTTTGGCTAATGAGAAACAGGTGGCCATACCAGAGATGACGAAGAATAGAGGCATGATCCACCCGCTGACGAAGACGATGACGATAGTGAACAGCAAGTCTGGTTCCGGGTTCATGATATGCCATGAATCATCGATCATGAAAGGCCTGCCGCTATGATACAGAAAAATCGTGCCCATCGCAAGGACTCTAAGCCAATCAAGCCAGTACCATCTTTCGGACATGAAGACTCGTTGCGCGACTGGGGAATCTACTGTATTTCACACTTGCCATCTTTTCAACAAAGCATGCGTCACCATCATGATTCATTCTCACTTGGGCAAGTGGCCAGAGAAGCCCAAGTATGAGGGCTGATCCCTCACAGTTGAGGCTTGACCCTCATGGAAGAGGAAAAACGTTGCAGGCTCACTCGCTCACGAGTCGCTCCTAGAATTCTACAACAACTCTTTTCGTAGTGAAGTAGCCTTCGACAAACCGATCTACCCTTCGCTTCACGGGCATGAATGCAACGAGAACGATCGCAATGGAGACAAAGTGAAGGTACTCAGACAGAGCTCCAGCCACCCCTGCCAAGTATGTGGCAATCAGATGCTCAGAGAATGCGAAGAGGAAGATGATGACCGCGCCCAGAGCCGAGTATGCGGTTCCCTTCTTCACAATAACGCCCGCTAGAACGGCGTACGTGGGCACTATCTGGCGGAGCAATTCCTGCATGAAATAGCTCTCAAAGGCGCCGCTAGCTAGCACATGACGCCGCCCAGTATCGCTACGATGCTCCCGATGATCACTATCAGGACAAGGATCTTCACTACCGTTGGTCGCTTCTACTCGCGTCCAAAGCTGGCGAAAGCGCGTTCGACTTCACGAGGCGTATCTCGAATAGTATCGTACGCGGTCTTCATGCCCTCCCTCAAGGCTTGAACGGCAATCGTGAGAGATGTTTCGTACCAAATTGAGTCCGGTTCAAATTCAACAAGAAGAACTGTGCCGTAGTCGATACCATCTGCGATAAGCTCTCTAAGGATTGGAAGTGCGAGGGTATCGGACAATCATCCATCCCAGCATAGAATTGTGGGTGGCTTATTGCGTGGAACTTGTCCGCCAACGTCTGATGAATTTCTCTAACCAAGACTAAGGAGCTGATGGGGCCGGTGGGATATGAACCGTCGATATCGCTAGTTCAAGTTTCGTGCTTGATTCGTAACGCTTCCAAGGCCTCCTTCGGATCTACAATCTTCATGTGCTTCTCGAAGTTCTCTCTGCACTCCGCTCTCAGAAGATGTCTCTCATCAGTTGTGACAAAGAAATCGCATCCCTCCTGAATGGAGGTCGCGACGTGATGGAAATCGGCAGACCCTATGTCCCACTTGGATTTCAGGTCACGAAATTCGAACATGAGATCCCTTGCCAGATCTACGTAGGCTTCAAACTCCATGATCTTGAGCTTAAAATTCGCCTGGACTGAGACCGTTACTTCGTAAATCTTCTCTATGGGCATCCGCGATGATGAAGCCAGAGCGCCCGGAACTTCGATCATGACCAATCCTGATGCAACACTTGATACGTCCTCTCGTGAGATCGTCCGCGCCAGTTCGAGAGTAGCGCGATGATATGGTTCCCCAACTTTCTTCACGGACGCAACCAAAACGTTCGAATCGAGCCCCATCTTCAAGCCTTTCTGCGTTCCTTCTCGATCATTTCAGCAGCAGTTAGAGTTCTTGGGAAATATTGCGCGAGCTCGTCAGAGAGTTGTTCGAGAGAGCGCGGCTTGATCCACTTTGGAGCACGGAACGTCTGTGTGGAAGGGCCCTTGGCATGATAGACGTTGACGCGGCCCTTCCTTACTAGAACCGCCTTCCCTTCCCCCACTAGCTTGAGAAGATGCCCGTTAGCTGTAGCCCACGAGACACCGAGCCGCTTCGCAACCTCGTCCGGCGTAACAGCATCCTTCCGGAGAAGTTCTAAGATATCACGCTCGATGTTTTGCACCGTCATCTGTCATGAGATATATCTTAGGTTACAAATAAAGATACATGCAAGTCTCTAGGAACTCCGATGCAGACAACAAATTCTCGATAGAGCTGCAAGGGACAGGGCGCTATTATTTTCTCACCATTTTCCGCCATGTCCTAACCTAGGTACGCTGAAAAGAAAGATGCAGGATGGCGGTGGCAGCGAATCGAAACGACAGGATAAAGAATCGAGTCGTTGAAAGTCGCGGATCTGGCCCTAAGCATATGGTTCTCAAGATACGCCAAGACAGCCTCGCTCGACCCTGACTGGTTAAGAATAACGGATAACATGTCTGTGATGGCCAGATTCAACGATGAAAAGCCTGTAGTCGAGTTCATTCTTGCTCGAATCGTTCCGGTCCCGTCCCGTGCAAAGATGATCAGCATAATCAGGGACCTTCACAGTGCTTGGTTGTACAAGCAGCTTGAAGCAGCGGTCGACGGAATAATTGATTTCAAGCTTGAAGAAGAAGGACGGGAAGCTCAGAACTTCATGCGAATCAGGACAATGCGAAAAGTAAACTTTGACTCACGTTGGCATCGCCTTAGGATCGCAGACAACTTCGAGGTTACCCTTGAAAAGTAACATCGGCCTTCAAGCAGAAATGCCTTGGCGGGCCCAGACATTCGCTCTATACACGGACTTCCACGTCCCTTTGGCAGGCTCCACGTGACCATTGTACCGGACCATATTGCGAGAAACTGGTGGGGCATACGGCTTTGTAAGTGAGGGAACACTCCGTTACATTCTAGATTCTTTAGATTCGATACGAGGAGGCATCTTCGTTCAGGCAGCCTATGTGATCCATGGCATCGCGACGAAGCATCCTTTGGTTAACGGAAACAAGAGGCTGGCTTTCGCCTTGGGCGCATTGATTCTTCGAACCGAAGGGATTGAGCTGTCGGTGAACAAAGATGAGACAGTATCCTTAATGCTCAGAATAGCGAAAGATGATTTGTCTAGAAAGGCGCTGGAGTCATGGCTTCGAAGCAAATCCAAGAAGATCTACTGGAAGAAATGGTGCACCGTCACCTGGACATTCTAAGGGAACTCGCAAAGTATTAGTTGATTTCCTCGAGCGTGCACTACACGGAGTCAAACCAACATATACCTGGAAATTCGGTGCCGAATGAAATCCACCAATATCGTGGGTACAATCCCTCCCCACACACGCGTTTCTAACCACAACAGAATCAGAAGAACTGTTTCTTAGCGCGTTGGACTCATTCGGTCCGCTACTTTCCCAGATGACCCTCATGCTGCAAAGCTAGCTCAATGTCACTGAATTCTCACCACCAGACCTGATGTATCAGCATGTAATTGTCAGTTGATGTGCTGTCGAGCTAGTGTATTCAAACGAAGATAGTCATTTAGGTGTTGAATACAAACTGTCTGTCGCGGTGTTGCAAAATGGGGAAGATCAAGTTCGGCGTGCAAGCTCTGCAAGCAATGCCAGACTATGCAACTCTAAGAAAAGTTGTATTGGAATGCGAGCGGCTTGGTTTTGATTCAGTTTGGGTTTATGATCATCTTCAGTTCACGTACGGACCGACCTTAGAATGTTGGACAGTTCTGGCAGCATTGGCTGAAGCAACGCACAACATACGTATTGGCCCTTTGGTCACCTGCAACACGTTTCGCTATCCATCATTGCTGGCTAAGATGGCGGCTACCGTTGACATGATTTCGAACGGAAGACTCAACTTTGGAATCGGGGCAGGATGGCACCAGGGTGAAGCCGCGGCTTATGGAATACCGTTTCCGAGAGCAGGCATTAGAATTGAAATGCTTGATGAGGCGCTTCAGATCATAAAGAGACTTTGGACTCAAGGCGAAGTCATTTTCAAAGGAAAGTACTATCAGCTTGACAAGGCTGTTTCTCTTCCAAAACCAGTTCAGCAGCCTCATCCCCCAATACTAATTGGAGGCGACGGCGATAAGATGCTAAGGCTCATCGCCAAATATGCAAACGCGTGGAACAGTGGTTTCGTGAGCCTCGAAGGCTTCACAGAAGAGATTGCGCGGTTGCAAAAGGCTTGCGAGGAGACTGGTCGAGACCGTAGTGAGATAGAGAATACTTTCCAGAGCCGCGTTGTAGTAGCGGAGAAAGATGAAAATGCCTTTAAGAGGGCAGAAGAGTGGCGAGAAGAACGCGGGGGAGCAGTAGATGACCCAGACTGGATGTTTGCGATAAAGGGTTCACCTAAGACTTGCGAAAAAGTGTTACAAACATACGTTGATGTGGGAGTTACGCACTTCACGCTTCTGTTTGCAGACACACCGACGCTGAAACCTCTTCAACTCTTTGCGAATGAAGTTATACCCATGTTTCGATAGACTCTCCAAAGAAGAGAAAATCAACTTGTGGTTACCGATTGTACCCACGAAAATGGTGGGGCCGGTGTACACGTAACTATGAGTTCAGATTAGCGATTTCGTATCTAAGAGCGCAACGATTTAAAGACGGGGGTCGATTGTTGATTTGCCATGTCTAAGCTAATCCTCGAAAAGGAGCTTCACCTGATTAGAGAAAGGCTTGAAGCAATCGAAGAGGCGCTCGGTGAAGATATGACGGCTAACGACAAGAAAGCGCTTGAAGAAGCGGTCAAGGAGCATCGAGAAGGAAAGACCGTCACTTTCAGGCCACGTAGATCAAGGCCCCGCAAGCATTGAAGGTCTTTCTGTCACGCAAGGCGGCCAAAGCTCTTGATGAAACGCCCTTAGAAATGAGACGGCGGCTTGACGAAAAGATATCCGAACTCTCCCGAACACCATTTCCCGCAGGTTGCAGAAAGCTCAGAGGAGCACGAGACGCCTACAGGCTCAGAGTTGGCGATTACAGAGTCCTCTATACAATACTCACAAAAGACGAAATTCTGATATTCAAAATTGCTCGACCTGAAACCGCATACCTTTAGCACAATCATCAGCGGTTATCCGCTACTAACGCTTGGGCCGGTGGGATTCGAACCCACAACCTGTTTGGGGGGAATCGGCTGGCGCTTCAGCTTCATCCTGCGCCTATACTCTTGTGTCCTCCTTCACCTGTGATGGGAACAGCGATGCTACGCGCTCGCGGCAACCCCCAGGTTCTCTCCAGAACATCCACAGATAACTGAATCCTGCTCTCGTAGTTAGGGGATCCTGCTATCCCACCCAGTTTTCCGCTCAAGGAGATCTGTAAATATTTAAGTATATACATGCAGACGCTCCGAGCCGGAAGGTTGTGGAGATGGGCGTGGTCACCCTCAAGCTGAACGACGAATTGGAAAGAAAACTGCGAGAAAGGGCCTCACGCGTGTTTGGTCTTACTCGCGGAGCGCTATCACGCGCGGTAGAGGATGCTCTTGTCCTCTGGCTCCGTTCAGAGCCCTCCCCACATACTCAGGAGAGCCGTCCAGTTAGATACGTTGCCCTCCGGAATCGGCGACCTGTGCTCGAGGCTTCCTCTCTAAGGGAACTGGCAGAGAGATTGAAGAAAGCCCGAATTGATGCTCGTGACGTTGAAATACGCTCCTCGAGGCCTGTACCCGCCGTGGAAAAGTTGGGCCTTCGCGTTGTTCGTCGTTCCAAGTGAAGGATCTTGACATTGAGCTTCGCAGACGACTCGCTGCTCGTACCGGTTAGACTCACGAACCCGTTTCTAGACGCTTACTATCCACCAACCGGGGAAGTCATGGCCGTCTTGGATACGGGGTTCACCGGATTCGTGCTCGTCCCCTTCGAAGTCTTCAGGGCTCTTAAGCTCGATGAAATGAAGCCTACACGCGTGAAAGGCGAGCTTGCTGATGGTACATCAATCGAACTGCAAGCGGCCTATGGGATCCTAGAAATCCCTGAGATCGATCTTGAGGACGAAGGAATAATCGAATCCAATCCGAAGATCAAAGAAATCCTCTTGGGAGTCAGAGGAGTCAGCAGAATCAGGGCCATTGTCAATGGATGCAGAAGATTCGTAACAATGGAAAAGTGCTAGAAGTGGTTCGTGAGCAAAACCTCAATTTTTTTGGCGGCCGTGCCCAGTAGGATGCAAAGTCTGAAATACAGAACGGGGCGAATAAGGCAACGGCTTCGAATAAGGCGCCTATACGAAGAAGACGGGTCCGGTCAGCCGTCTTTGATATGGCGGCTCGCTGCGGCAAGGACGAGGAGGACGCTTTCTCTGCTCACTTTAGAACGGCCTTGAGCAACGGTAGCAATATGCCTTTGGCCAAGCTGAGCGCTTCCTTTGGGGTGAGTGTAAGTTTCGCCTCCCAATATCCCATCTTTCCGATCATTACCACGTTGCGATCTTCGTTGATGACCTTCGAGATTGTTATGTCGAATTCTCCAGCGCCTGAAGTGACTCGCAAGCTTCCACTTCCCGAGTCGTCGACAGAAAAGCGAGCTCCGTCTTATGATTATCCGTGCCAGACTCTCATGTGGTCACGCATCGCGGACGGCAGCGGCAGGTCAATGTTCTTCTCGTAGAACTCGGAGTCCAAGTGGTGAGCTTGGACGCCCATGGCAATAATCATGGTGTCATAGTTCACAGGGAAGCGCCCGTACGTGTCGTAGCAATAGTTCGTGATCGCTTTGGCGCACTCGATTGCCTCCTTCGGCATGGTTTCCACTTTCGGCTTGATCTCGGCGAAGTTCTTGTAGGGCCCCATCTCCCTCTTCTCTAAGCTTAGGCATCCTTCGGGGCCAAACTTCTGCCCGACCACAAAATCGACAGCCTCATCCATACGTTTGTATGGCGGACACAATGCCTCGAACAGATCATCCTTGCCCACGGGGTTCGGCACGCCTCGCTTGTCAGATGCGAATCGGAAGCCTAGTCCTCGAGCCAGAGGAGTGCCGCCTAGGATGAAGATTGGAGCGAAACCGTCGAACGGATATCCACCTAGGCCCATAGCGGACATCGTCAGGAGCATGTTCTGCATCATTGCGCCGGCCACAACGCCGTTCGAGATGCAGAGCATGATCTCAAATGTTGAGAGAGGAGCCTCAGGCCCGTTCAGCCAGCCGCTCTTGATCCACTTCTCACATCCGGCCGGCTTTCCGGTTCTGTCGTCGATCACCTCGAATCTATCACCGTAGCTTGCGAACAGCAAGTAAGCATTGATGAGCTCCCGCGTATTGTCAGCCACGATCAAGAAGGCTGTTGAACCCGGTCGGAAGGCGTCCCACTTGTTTGAACTCTGCAAGGCTGGCGGAGACAGAGGCACATCGAACTTGTCGCTGACCTTCACCGTGTTCTGCCTGTACCAACGAAGAATCTTTTCTCTGTCTTCGGGAGTCTCTATCTCCCATTGCTTGGTTGGTTCGGGGGCATTGTAAAAGAATACGCCTTGGTCGTTGACGAAGAAGAGCCCGAAGGCCCACATGTTGCAGGGCACAGGTACAGGTCTGCCTGTGTACGTCGGGTAAGTTGGCAACGGAATGTTGTCCCCGCTGACAAGCCCAGTTGTCCCGCTCGCAACGGCGCATAGCACGGCCGTTTCGAGCTCAGTCAACGGGACAGGTTTCTCCTTGGATTTGAAACCGGCCCAAGGGCCGAAGGTCATCTCGAAACCTTGGCCGAACCTGAACGAACGTCTTCGATGGACTGCCTCCATCAATGAAGACTGCCACAGTCTATCAAGCTGATTATCGGGCAATCTGGTCACTCTCGAAGCGCGTCATCCCAGCGAATATTTATCCTTGCTTTCTTTCTGTACATGCTCGCGCTCTGCCTCATGTCAAGATGGACCCAACTGGGTCGAAAGATGCCCTTTCACCGAATCGGAACCATCGTTATGCTGAGAACTGAGACCTGAACACTGAAGCCATCGGATCGTGCTAGCTAGGCGGCTTCTGGAATTGGAGTCGAAAAGTACGTCGCGTAGCAACTGCCTATGCATCTTCTCTGTTGCAGCATAGGCGGGTGGTTTTGAACCTGTTTAGGTATGCATCTCGGTGGTTCCGCGCATGAGACAGCTATTATTTGGCGAGTTGCATCAATGTGTTTAGGAGAACATTTGCCCCTGCTTCAAGGTGTTGAGGATCTGTTGATTCTCGTGGGTTGTGGCTTGTTCCTTCGCGGCTTGGCACGAAGATCATCCCTGTCTCCGTGATCTTTGCCATGTTCAGACAGTCGTGGCCGGCTCCGCTTTGTATCAGCCTGTACTTGAGGCCAAGTGACTGAGCCGATCCCGCGATGACATCGACAACTCGCTGAGACATCAAGGCTGCCTCAGTGAAGCTCTTCTCTTCAATTCTGACTTTCACTTGATCTTTGGCTGCGGCTCGATTCACGAGCGAAATTATCTCTTCTTTGAGGGATTGTAGCCCGTCGGTTGTTGGGGCTCTGTAGTCTACCGTGAGCGCCACATTTTCTGGTACGACATTGGTTGCGTTCGGAAACACGTTTACGTGCCCGACGGTGGCAACGGCGCTGCTCTTGGATCGTCGCGCTATCTCATTCACTCCCAGCACGATTCGAGCCGCCGCAAGCATTGGGTCGCGTCTGATTGAGATGGGAACCGTGCCTGCATGCCCCCCGCTCCCGTCCAAGACAACTATTAGCTCTGCAAGCCCAACGATGGAAGTGACGACGCCGATCGGAATCTGTTCCTGCTCAAGGACCGGCCCCTGTTCGATGTGGAGTTCAACGTAGGCTCGGATCTCGTGACGGCCCTTGTGAACTTGCCAGAGCGTCGATGGTTCCAGACCCGCATCCTTCAATGCCCGCTCGAAGCTGATGCCGTTCTGGTCCTTGAGCGCGTGCACCTCTTCCTTTCGCACGAGCCCGGCGAGGCCCATGCTTCCAATAAAGCTGGGAAATCTGAAGCCTTCCTCCTCCGTGAAAACGACAACCTCCAGCGGCGCCTTTGTCTTGAGATTCTGCTCGCGTACACATCTGAGAGCCTCGATCCCTGAGAGAACGCCGTAAGCGCCGTCGAGAGACCCTCCATGCGGCACCGAGTCGATGTGAGATCCGCACACGACGGCCGGTACTTCGCTCAACGAGTTGTCCAGTCGTCCGACAATGTTGGCGAACGGATCCACATCGACTCGGAGGCCCGATTCCTCCATCAGCTCGATAACGTATCTTCGAGCTTCCACATCGGCCCGATCGAGCGTGAAGCGAGATATTCCTCCGTCCGGCTGCCGACCAAAACTCGACAGCTCATCGATCGTTTGCAGCAAGCGGGTCGCGTTAATCCTTGCGGGAGCCATATCATTCCACGCTGCGGGTTCCTTTCCATTCTCTAAGGATCTTCGAGAAACCCGTGATCGGCTTCTTCTCTGGCGGCAGATATGTGAGCGCCTTACTTGTCTTGAGGCCGTACCCGTGAAGCGCCTCGAGGAGCTTCACAGCCGCGACGACCCCGTCAATGACCGGAACTCCGAGTTCGTTCTCGAATTCCTTATCGAGACCTGCGAGACCGGCGCATCCGAGCAGTATCGCTTCAGCGTCGTCCTCCTTCACAGCCTTGCGGGCCTCCTCTAAGAGGTCTTTCTTCATCTCGGCGAGGCCGCGCTCCATCTCCAGCACCGGCACATCAATCATGCGAACCGACGCGCACCTAGACTTCAGCCCGTAGCGCTTTAGCAGTTCATGCGTAGACGCAAGGCTCCTCTTCGGCATCGATATGATCGAGAACCTATAGGCAACTGTGCATGCGAACAGCATCCCTGCCTCAGCGATTCCGACAACCGGGACCTTGGATATTTCTCGGCTCGCTTGGAGGCCTGGGTCGCTGAAACAGGCGATGACGAAACCGTCAAAACCTTCGGCTAGCCCCTTCTTCACTTCCTCCAACACGCCAATCGATGAGAGAGCTTCATCGTAGAAGTTGTCTATCGCGGCGGGCCCGTATTCGGGAGACACGGTCACGATCTCTGTTTCTGGCCGTTTGTATTTCCTCGCCGCGGCGTCTATGCCTTCAGTCATCTCTTTCGTTGTGTTCGGGTTGACGATCTTGATGCGCAAGCTGTAACCCTTGGTTCGGGAGAACCTATCGAGACATCTCTCGTGTGACGTATTGGCCGTAGCCCTGATTTCCCACGATCTCGCCGTCTTGCATGATCATGCTTCCGCGGACAAACGTTGCCTTCGCTTCACCCTGCGTGACGGTGCCGTCGTAGACGGTCCAGCCACACTTCGACTTCGTCTTCGAGTTCGAGATCCTATATTTCGACTTCATGTCAACAATCACAAAGTCCGCGTCCGAACCTATCTGGAGGGTCCCCTTGCGCGGGTACAGCCCGAAGAGTCTGGCTGGGTTCTCGCAGGCGACATGGACAGTTCTCTCGATCGTGGTATTGCCCTTGTTGATGGCGTCCATCATCAGCGGCAGCGAGGCCTCGATATTTGCTGCGCCGTTTCCGGCATGCCAGATATTCTCTACACCTGCCTGTTTCTCGTCCTTCGTGTACGGTGAGTGATCCGACCCAAGCGTGTCTATGTGGCCCCTGTTGAGGAGTTCCCACATCTTCGCGACCGTTGCCTTGTCGCGCGGCGGCGGAGCACACTTAGCCCACGGTCCCTTCTTGATCACGTCCTGATCGGTCATGAAGAGGAAGTGCGGGCATGTCTCCACGTAGATCTCGTAACCATGCTGCTTGGCGTGCGTGACCTCCAGAACGCCTTCGGGCACGCTCGTGTGCACGATCAAACCTTTCGCTCGCGTCTCCTTCAGGAAGAAGACCATTCGCCTGACCGATTCGATCTCGGCGATCGGAGGCCTCCACTCCAAATGAGCCTTGATGTCTTTCCGGCCTTCGCTCTTGAGTCGCTTCTCGTTGGCTGAGAGGATGAAATCGTTCTCGGCGTGTAGAAGCGCCACCGCGCCTATCTTGTGAACAACCTTCAAGGCGTCGTATAGGTCGCCGTCGTAGCAGGGCGGCCACTCAGGAATCGAGAAACAGGTGTACGTCTTGAACCCCGTCATTCCCAAGTCATACATCTGTCTCATACTCTCCGCGTAGTCCGTGCCTGGAATGAAGCCGCCGTGTAACGCAAAGTCAACGTAGGCTTTGCGTTTGCAGATCTCAAGCTTCGACTTTGCCGCCTCGACCGTAGTCACAAGTGGAACGGAATCCGGCATCTCGATCACGGTCGTTACGCCGCCAGCGGCAGCAGCCATCGTTCCAGTCGCGAAGTCTTCCCGCATCGTGGCGACTTCGCTGCCTGGGCCCTCGTAGGGATCACCCATGTGGACATGCTCGTCAACAAAGCCCGGAATCACCACGTTGCCTCTCGCGTCGATCGTCTTGTCAGCGTCTGGGAGACTGTAATCGTTCGAAATTGCGGCGACCTTGCCGTCTTTGACAGCCAGTCCCCCCGCGACAAGCCCACCCGGCGTGTACACTTTCGCATTCTTGACAACCAAATCAACAGTCGGCATTCAATGTCGAACCTTCGGCGAGGCGTCTCCGTTTAGGACTAAAAGGCGTTATGGTGCGCAAAGGGAGATCTGCTCTGAGAGGCTAGGACAAAACCAGACCCGATGGATGACGATCCGCAACAACCAGATGTGGTCAAGAACGCATCGACAACAGGATTTTAAGCGCCGAAAGGCGTCATGAGTCGCCTCAACACGCACAATGAGGAACTTCGTTTGGCGTCGTCGAACCAAATCTTGTCCGACTTCACTCAAGAAGCGACGCGGATAGTGAACGAGGGAGAGCGAGCGGGCATTCTGCTCAGACTCCTCGGCGCGACGGCGATAATGCTTCACTGCCCAAACTACAGCTATCTCTTCGAGAAGTTCGGCCGGACACTGACCGACCTAGACTTTGCAACATACGGGAAGTTCAGAGGCAAACTCGAGAAGTTCTTCGTCGGCCTAGGATACAGGTCGGATAGGAGAACGTCGTACTACTTTGGCGAGGCAAGGCATAGGTACTTTGACGATATCAACAGCAGAGTCGTAGACATCTTCTTCGACAAGCTCAGCTTCTGTCATACAGTACCCTTCAACGGCCGACTCGAGCTTGACAGCCCCACAATCACATTGACCGACATCCTACTTGAGAAGATGCAGATCGTCGAGATCAACGAGAAAGATATCAGAGACACCATCATTATGCTACGCGAACATCAAATCCAAGACGGCGAGAAAGAGTCCGTAAACGCAGACCACATCTCGAAGCTGCTAGCCAGCAATTGGGGCTTCTACTACACTGTCATGACGAATCTCCACAACGTAAAGAGTTTCCTCGACAAGTACGAGGCCCTCACTCCAGAGGATAGACGCGATGTCGGTTCGAAGATTGAGACTCTGCTCAAGCGGATAGAGGATGAGCCGAAGAGTATGAAGTGGCGCACAAGAGCAAAGATCGGAACACGCAGGAAGTGGTACACTGAAGTCGAGGACTTCAGGAAAGACTTCAAGCAGTAGCTTGTCTCGCTACGAGCTGAGGGAACCGGTGTGCTGTGAAGACCGCGACTATGACTCAGCATCTTGTTTTCGGGTTGCGAGATCACCCTGAAGTGAACATATAGCTCTTGATTCCCTTCTCGGAGAGATTCAGAATCAGACCTCTTAGAACTCCCGTCCCGTACTCGCTGCCAGGGTTAAAACATCTGGTCCTCCCCAGCGGCACGACTCCTCGTGATTCGTGTATGTGCCCATGCAAGCCGACAAGTGGTTGATGTTTCAGTACGGCGTTCCTGACGGCGCTGCTACCTGCCGGCGCCATGACAATCTGGCCCGCCGTGGAAATGGGCTTTAGAGTCTCATCCAACTTGGGAGCAGAATCGATGCTGGTATCGATCGGAGGACAGTGGAGATTGAAGATAGCATTGCTCATATCCTTGACTTGTGAGGCCATCGCCTCAATCTTGTCAGCTAGGTATTCCTCGTCAAACTCTCTTGGACTGTTCCATGGTGTGTGGTTTGTGAATCCCATCGTTATCATTTCGTGATGGTCGTCAACGTTGACGACCTTCAAATCAGGGTTCACCATGAAGGTTGACTTTTTGAGAGCTTCATCAATCTCCCACCTGTCATCGTTTCCCGGAGAGATGAAGATCTTGACCTTCGTGCCCTTCAGTTTCTCTTCCGCGAGCCCGACCCATCTTTCGACATTCTCAACCATTACTTTAGTGAATAGCGCGTGGACGTTCTTCTTGTCGCTTTCAAGGCTCGCGACGACTTCCGGTGTGGTCCTGTATGGATAATATCCGGAGTTCCTAATCCCCTTCTCGATCTCAGCTACTTCCTGTTCCGTCTTTGCTGTTTTCTCGCTGCCCATGAACCATGCAGAATATGTGCCGTCGGGCTTCTGCGTGATAGGCACAATCAGCTTCCCTGTAATGTCCCCTGCAAGGATAGCCACGTCAGGCCTGTAGAAGGTTGCAGCGCTCAGAAACTTGTTGAAGCACTTCTCTGAGCCATGCACATCTGTTACGAAGAATATTCGTGTGTTCAACTGCGTTCAACGGATCTCCTTTTTGCCAATTCTTACCTCTTGCGCGACACACGCCAAGATAACGGTACACGTTCTCTGTCGCGATTCGAGCACGGCCTTGCCAAGACGCCCTCATAAAGCTTCAGCGCACTTGGAATTGACGCCATAAGGAC
>Ga0209725_1000334_pt1 | contig 28792 bp, 28 predicted proteins | sample I18A1metaG_FD_184145 | JGI IMG/M metagenome (GOLD analysis project Ga0209725, IMG submission 184145) | Lake sediment bacterial and archeal communities from Gulf of Boni, Indonesia to study Microbial Dark Matter (Phase II) - ​I18A1 metaG... | ecosystem: Environmental > Aquatic > Freshwater > Lake...
TCGGGGTCGTTCAGAAAGTGCGTCCATAATTTTTAGGCGTCTCTTGTTTTTTACTGCATTGAAGAGGTTTGGCACGTGATTTTTTCTGGTTAAGAGTCCGTTCATGTCTAAGAGTTCGTTTTTTGCTTTCCATAGTTCGCATCGTTCAACGCAGACCAGGGGAGAAATGGCCCCACAGCGTTGGCAGACATTCTGGGCTTGTTCAAGAAATTCGGATAGAGTAGCGCTGTTATCTACTAATTTAGATAGTTGATGAGTGTTAATTTCTAACATCTTATACACGACTCCAAATGACACATGTCATAACGACGCTTGACTCTGGCCCCATTTGGCAAAGGGAGAAAGGAGAAGAGGAAATGTTCATTGTTTTTCAGCCTTCGGGCGTCCTTATGACATATGTCATATAGATATATGACTTACGTCATATTTATATACGTTTCGATCACTAATGAATTGGGTTGGTGAAAACCAGTGACGTTGATACCATGCGAAGTAGCCGTAAGATCCGTGATCCCAGCCATCCGAGCCCTAATAGCAAAGGAGTTAGCGGAATCATACGGATTAAAGCAAAAAGACGTAGCAACGCTGTTAGGCATCACCCAAACAGCAGTAAGCAAATACGCCTGCCACGTGAGGGGAAGAGTTCTCAGAATCGAGCACGTAGAGGAAATTCAGACAACGATCAAGGAAATTGCGGTCTCACTCTCCAATGGAGGCATATCTAGATCCGACCTTGTGGCGAAGTTTTGCACAACTTGCGAAATCATAAGGAGAAAAAGGCTGATGTGCGAGCTTTGCAAACGTTCTGACCCGTTGATTAACATCCGAGAGTGTTTTGTTTGTCTATCCGATTCTCCGCTCTGTAGGAAAAGCACCAAGTGAAAAAGGAGCACTCTCTGTTCACATAAAATTATTGAAGAACCGCTCTTCGCAGAAAAGGTTTTAATTGAAAGGCGTAGATTTTAACTGCGGTGGTTTTGTATTGGTGGAAATAGTCTGTAGTCCTCCTAAGCGGTTGACGATTCTGGAATGTACACAGTATCCCTCTTTAGATGCTTTGTCTAAAACTATAGCAACTGTGATTATGATGGGGCAGCCAGTTGCGCTCAAGTGGGCTGAGGGCGTGGCGTTCTCTTACTCGATCTTGGAGCCTACAAGCGACGTCTTGATGAAGGAGTTCATGGAAGGCCGAATCTACTGGTCAGACGTGTTGTTCGCTCCAATGTCCGAATATCAACCAACCGTCAGGGTAGGCACCTTAGATGTGCCAGTGATTGACGTGACTCCGAACCCGATTCTGCGAGAGGCAGCAAAATGGATGAAAGCCCGTGCTCAAAAAAGAACTTGAACTAAAAATTTTTTAAACTCATGCCAAATTAATGAAACTTGAGAGGAGATGAAGAAATGGTCCGAGTTAAGGTTGATTGGACAAAGTGTACCGGCGACGGTGTCTGTGTTGAGGTCTGTCCCGTGGCGGTTTTTGAGCTTAAAGATTTGAAGGATTATCCAGACACGCCGAAGTCTGTGCCAGTCCGAGAAAGCGACTGCATTCAATGCATGGCATGCGTGGAGTCCTGCCCAACACAAGCAATCACTGTAAGCGAAGAATAAACACATTGCCATTTTGGAAGTTTCTGTTACACATGCCCTTTGTATTCTTTTTGCTTTTTTGTCAAAGTGTCAATGGAGATCTCAAGCGATTTTAGCTTTAGCCTAGCCACCTTTTCGTCGATTTCACGTGGAACTCTGTAGACTCTGTTCCTCAGTTTTCCTCGCTTCTTCACCAGAAACCTTGCTGACTCTGCTTGGAGAGCGAAACTTAAATCTATAATATCCGCCCCGTGGCCTTGCCCACAGACGAGGTTCACGAGCCTTCCCTTTCCGAGAAGGAACAGTTTTCTTCCATCCCTCAGCCTATAAGCCCAGACCAGTTTTTGGCCGTATGGCAGTCCGAATTCTCGCATGGGCTTTTTCTCTAGGCTTAGGGCTTCTAAGTCTGGGATGGATATTTCCACGTCGAAGTGTCCAGCGTTACAGAGTACGCATCCGTTCTTTGCAACCTGCAGATGTTCCTTCCTCACGATGTCTCTCATGCCTGTGGCTGTAATCACGAAGTCTGCCTTTCTAACCGCCTCCATCATCGTCATCACTTCGAAGCCTTCCATGTGCGCCTCAAAAGCCTTTATTGGGTCAACCTCGGTCACGATGACCCGTGCGCCCATGCCACGAGCCCGTTTCGCTATGCCTTGACCAACCCAACCGTAGCCAGCGACCACGACAGTTTTTCCAGCCAGCGTCAAATTGGTCGCATTGAGAATTCCAAAGATAGAAGACTCGCCCGTCCCGTAACGATTGTCGATGAGGTATTTCATTCTGGCGTCGTTCACCGCGATGACTGGAAACGCCAGTTTTCCTTCTTCTTCCATGTTCCTCATTCTGGTTACGCCAGTTGTGGTCTCCTCGCATCCACCGATCACTTTGCTGAGTAAGTCACGTCTCTCTTCGTGTAGCATACTGATCAGGTCGCCGCCGTCATCGATGATTATGTCTGGCTTATGATTCAACACTCGCCGTAAGTTTTCCACGTACTCTTTGGCGGTTTCGCCTCTCCAAGCATAAACATGAGCGAAGTCGGTTGCAGCCGCAGCCACGTCGTCCATCGTTGTTTCTGGATTGCTCCCCGTGACGACTATTTTTGCTCCGCCAGCCGCAAGCGTACGCGCCAAGACTGCTGTTTTCGCTTCTAGATGAAGGCATACGCCGACTGTTAAGCCTTTGAGGGGCTTTTCACGTTCTAGTTCATGCCGAATCTCGCCGAGTACTGGCATGAAGTTTTCCGCCCACTCTAGCCTGTCCCTTCCCATCGGAGCCAGCGACTTGTCCTTCACCAAACTTTCAGGCATTCACTAATTCCTCCTACCAAGACTTGTATTCAGTGAAAGATAAAATAATCATTTATTCCTTTGTGAAACAGTTTTCGATAGGACGATCAGAATCACAAGTTAAAGCTTACATTCTTGTGATCACCCCAACCAAGGTCATAAGCCGGGACTCTAGCTAAACAAACCCTGGTCACAAGCTTACAATGCAAAACAAATTACAGTCACTTCCCAACAAACCTAAAATTCTCGTACATCTTTCTTCAACTCTGTTGGTGGAACATTTCTCCTTAAATCTTTGATGCAACTTGAAATGACAGGAATGAATTAATAGGAAAATAGTTGTAAGATGTCAGTTTGTAATGGTGGTGATGGATTTTGCTTGAAGGTAAGAATGTGAATCTGAGGATTATTGAGAAGGAGGATGTGCCATTGCTTGTAGACTGGTTTAGCGACCCAAACTTCGATGAGTATTTCTATCCAGCACAGACGACCAGGACAGGGATGGAGAAGTTCCTAGAGAGTATTGTTTTCGAACTGAAAGGTTTTATCATTGAGAAGAAAGACGGAAGCAAAATTGGTTACATTTGGCATTTTAACATGCTTGCACCCTATATGAAAATGCTGGAACTAGGCTATGGTCTCGTTCCAAGTGAGAGAGGAAAAGGCTACTGCACTGAAGCTGCACAGCTAATGGTGGACTATCTTTTTCTTACGAAGGACATTGTTAGAATACAAGCAACGACTCACATCAAAAATGTGATCTCTCAGAAGATTCTAGAAAAAATTGGGTTTAAAAGAGAAGGAACGATGCGAAAGTGCTACTTCAACAGAGGAGAATGGACAGACATGTTCATCTTCAGCATCCTCAGAGAAGAATGGAAAGAACCAAAGATACTAACCAAAACAACAGCACAGTAGATAGCTTTCATTGAATACGAATACCTAGCATAAACCTCTTTCATCTCTCTTTAAAAGTAACCAATATGAGGATTGTTCCATGTGAAACTATCTTTCCTATAGGCTTCTTTCAAACTATTGTTTTCCCGATTATGTCTTTGGAGATTAAGTGACCATGACTTCTGTTCAGTTGCATAAACTGTTCTTCATCAAGCCTACGTGCATCATAGAGACACAGTCCACATATGCTGGAGGCGAAATATCTGCCAAGCATTGCTTCGTATCTTAACACTTCTTTGCTCTTTCCATAGTCAAAGAAAACTTCCATTTCGGCAGCAGCACGCAACCCTTTGAACCCAGCCTTTTGCCTTTCTTTTAGGAGTGCCATCCAATTATCTATGATTGTTTCGGCACAGGCTTTACCCTTATCCAGATACCACTCGTAAGCTGACATTATCGTGAATGATTCCTTCTGCAAACTGTCAAAGTCTACACCATACCTCTTTAGTTCTCGAATTTCTGAATCCAGTTTATGTTCTGACACAAGATAGACAACCGCTTCACCTTCTGACAGACCGACTTCAAGAAACGGGAACGATATTTTACGTTTGAAATAGTCTGCATCACAGAAGCCAACAGCGTGATCTCCAAATCTAAGGCGTTGAACATACTGCCTTGCTTTTGTGTTTATTGCAGTTACAAAGCGTAAACTCTGAATACACGCATCCAATAGTTTTCCTCTATGTGTTAGCCTGTATCTCTTTGTTGAAGAGTCAAGCTCGATGAATCCCTTTAGGGCTCTCAAATGATAACCAAATTTGCCGTGATCACTATTACCCACTGCAATGAGGAGTTCAGTAAAGGATAGGTTTGCATCTCGTAAACACTCTATGATTCTTCTCTTGATGGGGTGTACCATTGCTATTAGAATCTCATTATCCCCTGTATTCCAAGAACCCATTGTAGCTCTCATGATAAAAAAGTTAGCACCATCTATTATGCGTTTGGTGAAACACATTTCACTCTCATATTATCTACTTCAGAATACATAGAATTCGGAGACATTCAACGGTTCGGAATTAACTCCATTAGAGATCATCCTCACTTTTGTGTTGGAGAAAGGAGAAGACGAAAAATGGAAGCAAAGAAAACAGCGACCATAGTGGCTGACATCTCGGCTACCTTCATAGTCTTCCTAATAGGTTTAACAATGTTGCCATTTCCTACCAGCCTAGTGTGGGGTGCCTTCAACGTTTGGCTATGGATAGTGGCTCCGACAGCAATCTTGTGGGCTAACAAGAAAGAAGAGGGAAAATCACACGCCTAATAAGCTAAGAATATTTTGGCTACCCAGACTTCCACGTCAAGACGCTTGACTTTTGCCCATCCAAACAGAACCCAAAGCAACCCCCAACAACAAAAATAAGCCCAGCCTAACGTCTGATTCCACATCCCTAACTAGACCCCCCTCTAGGCTACTCACATTTATTTTTTTAACAACACCAACCGATAAGTTTACACAACCCCAAAAACTTACCATAAAACAACCCTCGTACAAAACATCTTAACGGCGGTAAAAGCTTGACGAACAACAATCTGGTTGGAAGATGCGGCCTCTACTGCGGAGGATGCAGAATCCACCGAGCCTACAAAGACTCAGAGAGCCTCCGCCAATCAATAGCCAAACGCTACAAGCTCACGCCAGAAGAGGTCAGATGCGAAGGATGCCAAGCCCTAAACGAACAAAGCTGGGGAAAAGGCGGATGGGGCAAAAACTGCAAGACTGTCAAGTGCCTAAACGCGAAGGGGCTGAACTTCTGCTACGAATGCGAAAACTACGAGACATGCGAAAGATTCGAGAAGTGGGCTTCCATCTGCGCCAAAATCGGAGTCAATCTAAGAGAAAACCTAGCCATGATCAAGGCGGGCAGAGTAGAAGAATGGCTCAGGCAAGAAGAAGAACGGTGGACGTGCCAAAACTGCAACCAACCCACATCCTTCGACCTTAAGAAATGCCACTGGTGCGGAACAAAACTGAAAAGAAATAGGTGATTCTTTGGAAGAAGCCGACATCCTCATACGAGGCGGCACGATTCTCACCATGAGCGAAAAAGGAACCATAGAGCAGGGACTCATCGCAATAAAGAACGGAAAAATAACCCAACTAAGAAAAGAGGCTGGCGCACCAAAAATAAAAGCCGAAAAAATCATAGACGGTCGCGGAAAAGTAGCCACCCCAGGTCTAGTCAACTGTCACACCCACGTAGCCATGACCGTTTTTCGAGGAATCGCCGAAGACCAAAAACTCGACGAGTGGCTGAGCAAAACCATATGGCCGCTAGAAGCAAAACTCAAGCCCAAAGACGTTTATGACGGAGCCCTCCTTGGCTGTCTCGAAATGATCAAAAGCGGCACCACATGCCTAGCTGACATGTACTTTCCCGAGGAAATGGTGGCAAAAGCCGTGGAGGAAGCTGGGCTGAGGGCGACGCTGAGTCCTGGACTCATGGATGTACGAGGAGAAGATAAAGGAGAAAAGCAGTTAAGGGAAAGCATCGACTTCATTCGAAAATATCATGGTCATGCCAACGGCAGAATCAGCGCTTGTCTTGGTCCACACGCAGCCTACACGTGTAGCCCAGACTTCCTAACGAAGATTCGAGAAGAGGCTTCAAAACTCAAAGTAGGCATACACATCCATCTAGCCGAGTCAAAAGAAATGATGCGCTCAGTTAAAGAGAAGTACGGCTTTACCGAGGTTGAACTTCTCGAAAGAATCGGCTTTCTAAAGTCAGACGTCTTGACTGCCCACTGCGTATACCTCACCCAAGAAGAGATGCGACTGGTGGCTAAACACAACGTGAAAGTGGCTTACAACCCCGTTGCCAACATGAAACTCGCCTTGGGAGTCGCAAAAATCAAAGACCTGACAGATTTAGGCGTAACCGTAGGCATCGGCACGGACGGACCCGCCAGCAACAACGACCTTGACATGTTTGGAAACATGAAGATTGCCGCTCTCCTTCAGAAGGTACAGTATATGGACCCCACGGTTTTGCCAGCCCAAAAAGTTCTAGAAATGGCAACGACTGACGGGGCTCGGGCTTTGGGACTGGAAAAGACGGTGGGTTCCTTGGAGGTTGGAAAGAAAGCAGACATAGTACTTCTAGATTTTAGGAAGCCACATCTCACGCCCTTGCATAACATATACGCTAACATTGTTTATTCAGCCCGAGGAAGCGACGTGGACTCGGTGATTGTGGATGGAAACATACTGATGGAGGAACGAGAAGTGAAAACACTCGACGAGGAAGAGGTTATGGAAAGAGCACAAAAGACCGCTTTAGACCTATTAACTCGGTAGTCATGTCTGCGCGATAAATCAACGTTTCAGTTAAGCATTATAAGAGAGAATGTTATTACTTATGTTTTCCATTCACCACGAAATCCGCGACAATTTAAGAGCTGAACAAGATGAGTGATGTCAAATCGCTCTTCGAGCCTAAAAGCGTCGTTCTCATCGGGTCTAGCAAAATTCGAGAAAGAGTTGGAATGACTTCCCCATGGCTCTTTGAAAGCATCATCTACAACATGAAAAAATACTTTAAAGGAAAAACCCACGTCGTGGACATCGAGGGAAAAAAAGGCTATAAGGCGTTAGATGAACTGCCAAAACCTCCAGAACTAGGCGTAGTCATGCTTCCGCCTGAACAGTCCATAGAGCAGTCGGAAAACTGCGCCAGAATAGGAGTTAAGGCGCTTGTGGCGATAACTGGCGGGTACAAAAACAGCCAACGTCAGCAACTGACAAACCTCAGAAGGGATTATGGAATTCGAGTACTAGGCCCAAACACCATCATGGGCGTGATAAACACGTCGAACGGACTGAACACCACTTTTGAGAAGGATGTCATGCCAGAAAAGGGCAACATCGCCATCATATCTCAAAGCGGAGGAGTCGGCGCATGCCTCCTCGACTTGGCGTGCTTCTACGGAGTGGGCATCAGCAAGTTTGCGTTTATGGGAGACAAAATCGACGTAAACGACGTGGACCTCCTCCAATACTTTAACGAAGACCCAGAAACTAAAGTTATATGCTTATACATAGAAGGAATTGAAGAAGGACGAAAATTCGTAGAAACGGCTCACGAAGTTGCGAAAAATAAACCAATTTTGGCTCTGAAAGGCGGCGCAACCAAAGAAGCGGCTCGGAGGGCTCTTTCGCACACCGCCTCCATAGCAGGGTCAGACATCATGTTTGACGCAGCATTCAAGAAGGCGGGAATCATCCGAGTTGAAGACATGGAAGAGCTACTCAACTCAGCCATAGCCCTAGCGAAGCAGCCTCCACTAAGAGGAGACAAAATCGCCATCGTCAGCAACGTAGGTGGACCAGCCATACTTGCCGCTGACGCTGTGGCAAAAAACGGACTAAAACTGGCAACACTCTCACAAAAAATCGGAAAGGAGATAGAGCGGCATTATCCAGGCGTTGACGTAATCAACCCCGTTGACCTGATCGCTGACGCTAGGGCTGAAAGATACGCTGTGATTTTGAACATGATTCTGTCCGACCCAAACGTTGACGGAGTCATTGTTATAAACATGCTAAAATCGTGCTTTTTTGAGCCTGAAGACGCAGCGGCAGTTGCGGAAACTGCGAAAAGGCACACAAACAAGCCGGTGATTGACGTCCCTGCTGGAGGAGAAGACTTCAAGCTCGTTTACGAAGTGTTGCGAGACACAGACATACCTGTTTATAACCTACCTGAGAAAGCTGCAAAAGCTCTGAAAGCGTTGCGAACTTACCAAAAAATCTCCGAGGATCTTTGAAAAGCCATCATAAGGATGCTTTTAAAGAGGAATTACATCTGATAAAGTGGAGATTCTCACAACTGAGACTCTAGGAAACTGCTGTGACAATGACTCAGGTCTTAAGTGAAGAATTAAAAGCAAACGCGCTAAACGTTTGTATGAATATTGCTGCGTCTCATGAAAGTCAGATCATTGCCGCATGCTTTTACGGTCCACGGGTTTGCGGATACGCTGACGAAAAAAGCGACGTACATGTTCTTTTGGTGCTAGGCAAATACCAGCCTAGAATAGTGGGATATCTTAAGCCTTTAGGCGCAATTAAAGCGTTCATCTTAGCAGTTGAGCGAGGAGCTTTCGAGAAAGATATAGAACGCGGATGGTTGGGCGAGTTTGTGGCTGAAAAACTCACGGTTCCTTACGAACCCATCATAAACGAGGAATATTTACGAAGTCAAGAAGTACGCCTAAAAAGGCGAATCGTTTACGAGCTTTTAGAAAACATCGTTCTAGAATCTCCTGAGCTTTCTCACGAGCTTCTCATTAGGGCAGAATACTTCATGTACGAAGCCATGACGCGTAGAGCTCGACTGTTCCCACCCGTGACATATACCTTCCTCAACATGTTAAGAAGGGGCTTAAGAAAAAGAAACACGCAACTGATGATGGATGGATACCAAAAAGCCCTAAACGAGCTCGCAAGGGAGAACCAAATAACCTTTACCAACGAGCATGTCAGGATTACAGAAAACCTCATCAAGGCGATTAGAAGCCGAAAGCTAAGAATTCCTACCTTCCTCAAATCCTTTCAGAGAGCAGCATTCCTCAACATCCTCAGCATTTTTCCAAAAATGATGACCCCGTTCATGCAGGATGAAGAAATCTTCGTGAGGTCCCATCGTGGAGTTGAAGCTGAAGAGCTGGTTTTCCAGCTTGAAGACCCCAAAAACTACTTGCTAATACCCACCCCTCATGGACCTGTGCCACTCTCAGACACGACAACAATCGAAGACTTCGTGAGAAAAACCATTCCAGACGAAAAGGTTTCAAATATAGAAATTGAGGAGATGGGAGGCGCCCTAAACAGCGTTTACCTGCTAACGCTCCGAAGAAATCATGAAGAACAAAGGGTTGTAGTCAAAAGGTTTAAGGACTGGCTGGGCTTCAAGTGGTTTCCTTTAGCACTTTGGGCACTGGGTACTCAACGGTTTGCGGTGCTAGGACAGTCTAGGCTGGAAAAAGAATACGCCATAACCCAGTTCCTTCATACGCAAGGACTTCCAGTTCCAGAGATTCTCTCTGTTAGCCCTAAAGAACGCTTGATTTTTAAGGAGTTTGTTGAAGGAGAAAAGCTTGTAGAAGTTATTAAAAGAATCATCTCATCCAGAAAAGGAGCCATAGCCGAAATTGCCCTAGTAAAGGAAGTTGGGAAAAAAATCTCAGAGGCTCACAGACTTGGCGTTTCTCTCGGAGACTGCAAACCAGAAAACATTATCGTAACGAAAGACGGAAAACCATACTTTGTTGATCTCGAACAGGCGGCAAGAAACGGAAATCAAGCTTGGGACGTGGCTGAATTCCTTTACTATTCGGGTCATTATGTCTCACCAGTTTCTCCTGCCGATGCGGCGGAACTCATCACCAAAGAGTTCATCGAAGGGTACATAGAAGCTGGAGGAAAGAAGGAGACCATTAGAAAGGCGGGTTCTCCAAGATACACCAAGGTGTTCAGCATTTTTACGTCACCGCATGTTCTCTTAGCCATCTCTAACGTTTGCAAGAAAATTGACAAGAACGAGGAGAAAGGGCTGGTTCCACAATTCTCGTAGCAGAAGAGAGTTATCGTTGTAATTTTTTGTAAGTTTATCTATAGAACTTTTATGACAACTGCTATAACGTCCGATTTAAATTCACCAATTAGAGGATCTCGATGGTGTTTCCCTTCAGCAAAACATGCGTCTGAGTTCCCGACTAGACAAGGATTTTCACCATCCCTCGTTCCTCTACAAATCATGTATGGGAATATCGTTCGCAAGATGCTGTCTCTTCCTTTAGGAACGGGTGGAAACACCGAGACAATCTCAACGAGGCAACTAACGTGAATGTTCTTTTATGGCAAAAGCTAAGCCTAAGTAAGCATCTCGCTAAACTTTTGAAGCTCGCTTTCAGAGATCCATCCTTCGTCTCTCAAGTCTTCTAACCCGTGTTTTATCTTTTCACGTGTTTCTGCGGTTTTCAAAATATTGGCTTGTATTCCAGCATCGCTGATTTCTTTTTCGAACACTGGATTTTTTTCTAGTAAAGTGAGAAGCTGGTTAAGGAAGTTTTTGATGGGTTTTGAGCGAGGTTGAAGGAGCGACTTTGTTCTTGCAATGCCAAAAACTCCTTTCAACTTTGTCAGGATTCCTAGGCTACTGGCGATTGACGGGGAATATGCGGTGTATCTTTTCTTTGCTTCTACTTGGTAGCAAGCAAGATAAAAGGGCACATAGATGAGTGTGTTCTTTTTTGGTTTTTTAGCAATACCCATTTTATCAAGTTGGTTCATTACGGCCTTCTTCAACTTCACTAATCCGTCAATTTGACTTATGACAGTTGAGGTTGAATCTTCTAGCGACTCTATTTCTTGCTGTCTCATCCCGATTTTGGCATCACGAGAAGCCTCGAGGTCCATTAGGCCTTTCATGGCTTCTTCGGCTCTGATGTTATACTCCGACCTTAACGCAGAGATTTTAAGCTGTTTTTCCGCCTCAGTGTTCTTTAATCTTCTGTCTAAAGCCTTCAGACTTTTCTCTAAGGAGGAACGCTCTTTTTTGCAGTTTTCTGCCTCCAGTTTCCACCGATGTGCGCCAGTCTCGTCTTTACGAAGCTTGCTGGATTTTATTCCTGCCTCGCAACGTTCTAGATTCACTCTGGCGCGTTCCTTGGCTTGTGCAAGTTTGGCGCGTTCACTGTGCAGACGATAGAGTTCACTATCCATCTCTTTGGAAAGCTCTGCGATTTTCTCATTGTATTTCTTTTGGATTTCGCGTACTTTCTCCATGACGGACGGTTTGAGAGCTTCAATTTTTTCGTTAAATTTGGTTCGAGTTTCCGTAATTTCTTCACGAATATTCTTAACGTGGCTTTTTGTTGTGTCACTCAATAGTTTCATGCTTTGGTCTAGATTTGTAATATCATCCATTATGACGACTCTAAGATTCGAAAGTTCTTGGGTAAAGGAGGAAATCTCAGTTTCGTCAAGGCTGGGAGACAAGATTGCCTTGTCAATGATAGGTTGTTTGACTGTCTTCGCTTCTGGGAGATATGAGGCAAAGTCTCGGATAAGGTCATCATTTGTGACGAGCCCCTCAATTGTTTTTTCCTCTTTCCCAGTGAAGTTGTGAAAGTAATTGAGAGAATCTGAGAGAAATGCAGCGTAAGCTTCGCGTGTTTCTGTGCTTCCCTTTACAGAGTCAGCAAAATTCTTGACATCGGGCAACTTATCGTAGACAAAGGTGTGCGTTATAACACTGAGACCGTCAAATAAGAGACCCCTGTTCATCCATGGAACTAGCCACATTGGGTAGTATGCCTCAGCGATGAAAACGAGTTCCTCTTTTGGCTTCTTTAAAATGACCCCCTTGCCCTTTTTCCGTTCAGACTCGGCTAGGCAGAGGATGGTTGCCATCTCCATCCTTTTTTCGAAGGGTCTGTCACGATCTGCCGCAGGAACGGCAAAGGGGAGGAAAAATCTAGTAGTTTCTTTAGACATGCCAGTCACTCGCTATAAAATCACTACATGGTTAACTTATAAGATTTCACGCACACTCTGTGTGAGGCATGGAGAGGAGACGCCCAAAGCCCGTAATCGGCTTAACGTAGCCTATCTTCCTAAGCATCGCCCACATGGTCGCCGTGTTGCTGGAGACAACAGGTTTTTTAAGCTCTTCCTCAAGATGGGTAATAACTCCTATTGTTGGAATATTTGTGCAACTCACAAAGATGCCGTCGGCTTGAGGCGTGTCCACCTCTTTAACCAGATTGCCGACGGTTTCTGGGCTTTGCTCTCCGATCTCAAGATTGTCTCTAATGTTCAGTCCTTTCATTTTTTGGACGACGAAGCCATTTTCTTCTAGGAACTTCCTTTCAAGGGCATTAATCTCCTCTGTGTATGGTGTTGCAACAGAGACTCTTGCTATGTTAAGAAAACTTAATGCTTCTACAACGGCTCCGGCAGTAGCCACGGCGGGCGTCTTTGTTGCCTTCTCGATTTTCAAAACAATTTTCTTGTCGTGTCCTAAGCCGCGGAAGAGACTTCCAGAGGTGCAGCCGAAGCCGATTACGTCTACCTTCGCGTCTGCGAGTCTCAGCGCTTGGTCTTTAATTTCTTTCTCCATTTTTATAAGCTCTGAAATGGTAACTTCACGTAAAGGTATTCTAGCTACATGAACGGTTGCGTCTTTGGGGCGCATGATGCTGAACTCATACTCCATTACAGTGTTTGAGGAAGGAATCAGCAAGCCTAATCGTAGACGTGGGCGCAAGTTTTCACCCGTCTCTATTTTTATATGGGCAGGGGGCATAACACTTACTCTATTCACGGGAGGAAGAAGGTTTGGAAGAAATTAGAAGGAGCATGGAGAAGCATGGTGTGCCTGGCCGAGACCTGTACGAATTGCCTACGTCGAAGAAGCGGTTTCCCGACAAGTGCCACTACCGAATCGAGATTTCTGGGGTTGAACGACCTTCCACGCTTGAGGCAGTGATAGACGAAATGGAGAAACGCGATGTACCCGTTCACAGATTGATTTCGATGGTAATGGGTGCCACCTTGCTCAGTGACGAGGAGATGGAGCAGTTTGCCAAGATGGCGCGTGACGCAAAGCTGGAAGTGATTGTTACTCCTGGACCACGTACGCTGTGGGACTTGGGGGGACAAATCCGAACGCCCGAGGGTGCTGTTTCGGGCATACGGTTTCGTGGTAGCGACAACTTAGCTTATGTAGTAGCGGATATTAGACGGGCTATAGACTTCGGGTTCAGGGGCTTCCTCGTAGTTGACGAGGGCTTGCTCTGGCTGTTGGCTCAGATGCGTAAGGCAGGTGACATACCAAAAGATGTTGTGTTTAAAGTGTCGATTTTTGCTGGACACGCCAATCCCGCTGGCGCTAAAGTGTTGGAGATGCTTGGTGCGAACACGTTTAATCCTGTTGCTGACTTGACTTTGCCCATGCTGGCAGCGATCAGGAAGGCAGTGGATATACCAATCGACGTGCATGTTTATCTATTCGACTCGTTCGGTGGATTTAATCGTTTATGGGAGACGCCTGAGATTGCTCGAGTGACTGCGCCCTGCTACTTCAAGATCGAGCCTGGACCCAGCGTATCTGCTATGTATAAGCCTTGGACAAGCCCAGAAAGCCTAGCCTTCAGCGCACGGGAAAAAGTCAAGAACGCCGAGACTATAATACGGCTAATAGACAAAAATTATCCCGAAGCCAAACCGTCAAAAGTAGGAGCAAAAGATCTAGCCATACCGAAGCCTGAGTAAAAATACCATCTCTCTTTTCTCTTTTCTTCATAAGAATGTGGAAAGGCGATGACTGAACTAAATAATAATTGAGATAAAAAAAAGAGGATGAGGAGACTTCGTCCTTAGTTTTGGGGTGTGGTTTCTCTCTAGTTTATTGATGCTACTGCTAGGTTAAACCCATCTATATGACCCTGGACAAATCACTCTGATAACGTCGCTTCCCTCGAAGGGGGTTCCATCAGTGAGTTCACCTGTGATTGTTAGGGTCACATGCCATAGTTGAATGTTTATGTAGGAAATCACAGCAGCTCTATCAAGTTTAACCATCAAGTCTGGGATACCATCACTATCGTAGTCTCCAATGCTAGTAGGAGCACTTGGGTCAACTGGGATTGTATCGTTCAGTAGGATGGATGAAATGTCAATGTCATTCACATCATAGTCTTCTGGAAGCTCAATGTAAGCAGTAATCCATTTACCTTTGCTTTTCAAGTTCAAAGTGTCAGGGGCAATGTCTACAGTTGCCACTATAGATGGTGGGGAGATAGACGAGTAAACTATTTCGTATGGTCCGACATAAGGTCTTATTGAAAATCCCCTCAACCAGACTAATTCGATTCTGTTATAGCTTGCAAAATATTTTGTATTTGGGCTACGATTATCCAAAGTGTCATTTGTCACTTTCACTTCATCTTTCCAGCCTGTCCCATTCCATTCTCTATAAACTATGTTCCAATATCCCATCTCATTTTGGTAGTAAAGAACCAACGGATGATATTCGCTGTTTACAGTTATTTTAGGACCATACGTTAAGTCTTCAGAAGAAGCCCTTTGGTCAATGTTTTCAGCAAAGCTCCATGTATTACCATAATCAGAAGAGTTTGAAAAGGAAATACGTTGTCCATTGGTTGGTGCTGAGACTATGTATATGTTTGAACTATCGAATGTAATATCTGTAAAGTAATGCTGAAAATTAGAATCTAAGGTTTTCACACATCCCCAAGTAACACCTCCATCTAAAGAGGAAACAAAGAATAGACCGTATGAGGCTGGATCGGCGCTAAAGGCAACGTAGATTTTGTCGTTGCTGTCTCCAACTCCATCCACAGCAATCTTAGGAGAGTTCTTATCTGGAGTCGCTATAGTTTTTTCTGGACCCCATGTTAAGCCTCCATCGGAAGACCTGATGAAACGTATTTCTGTATTCCATCCAGCTGCCATATACGCAATGTAAATGCTATTTCCCTTCGCCGTGTATGTTGCTTCCCAATTTGAAATTATGGGTGGGACGGTTTGCTGAACCCAAGTTTCCCCTTTGTCTGTGGATTTCCAGACTTCTATTTTAGCTTCGCCTGCACCTGCATCAACAGTATAGTTTCTCCAAAAAGCAAAGAGTGCCACTCCAGACCATGCTATTGCTGGCGAATGAGGTCTGGTGGTTGTCGATATGTTATGTGGGCACCATGTCCTCCCTTCGTCTATAGACTTCACATAGGTTACTGTGTTAGAGTCATAGACGTAGATTATGTGTACATTGCCTAAGTCATCCCTGCATATCTGTCTATTCCAATGCATAGCATCGTGGTTGTATGTTAAGCCGACAATTGAAACCAGAGAAGATGTGGCATGTCCAAATAGACAATCGGAAGGAAAGAACAACATGGAAAAAGAGATTGCTACTATTAACAATGTCTTCTTCATTTTCCCTTCTCCTTGAATTTAGTAAATCGTTAATTATTGAAATTAAGATTTAATATTTTCTGCATTAAATTATAGAGAAAAGTTCTACTTCTTTCATAAAAAAATTTTACAAGAGAAGTCTCTACCATCAGCAAGTTAGGACCATAACGGAAAACTATATGCATCCGATTTCGAGACGCCTAGCTTATCATTTCTCGATTGAGACTCGTGATTCTTAAATAAACATGTCACTTAATTATAGGTTCCTAATTTGGGGCAGGCGGTGAAGAAGATAAAAAAGTTTAATTTAGAAGGGATTTTTCCAGCTCTGGTTACGCCATTCAAAGATCAAGCTGAAATCGATGAAAAAGCGTTGCGAAGCCTCATCAACTACGTAATTGATGAAGGCGTGGCTGGAGTCGTCCCAGTTGGCACCACTGGAGAATTTGTTTACATGTCAAACGAAGAACGCAAGAAAGTCCTAGAAATCGTCGTCGACGAAGTAAACGCTAGGGTTCCAGTTATAGCTGGCACGGGTGCAAGTTCTACCAGAGAAACCATAGAGTTGTCTAAACATGCGAAGGATGCGGGAGCCGACGCAGTCCTCGTGGTTTCGCCCTACTACCTACGCCCAGCCGACAAGGGCGCCTACCAACACTTCTACGAACTCGTTCAAACCACAGACATACCCATCATACTATACAACATCCCACAATGTACGGGCGGCTTCATAAGCCGAGAAGTCGTAGAAGACCTAGCCCAACTAAGCCCTATCATCGGCTTGAAAGACAGCAGCGGACACCTCCCATACACGCTAGAACTCCTAGAAATGGTAGGCGACAAGATAAGCATCCTCTGCGGACACGACGAAGTCGTCCTGCCAGCCCTAGCAGCAGGCGCAAAAGGAGCCATACTAGCCTCAGCAAACGTCATCCCAGACATCTGGATAAAACTACACGAAGCTGTCAAAAAAGGCAACCTAAAAACAGCCAGAAAACTCCAGATGAACGCCCAAAAACTCGCAAGAATCTTCTGCAGATACGGAGGCGCCGTAGCCGTAAAGGCAGCGTTAAAAATGATGGGAAGGGACGTAGGCAAGACTAGAAGACCCCTCGTAAGCGGAGGAATCCTAACCCTAGAAACAAAAGAAGAGATACGGATGGAACTTCAAAGACTGGGAAAAATAAAACTGAAGCAGGCAGAAGTTAAACTCGCACCGTCCAAGGTCTTAGAGGAAAGATTTGAGGACCTAGGCGTTTCGTCGAAACAAATCAAACAGCTCAAGCTTCCGGTTGGAGAAGCGTCAGCGGGTGAAAGGCTCGAAAAAACGTATGTCTACCTCTTGGCTGGTCCTAAAGAAAGCCCAGTAGGCTATGCTTGGTCAAGGGCTCTCGCAAACCCAAAGTCAGGATATGAGGCTTTGACAGCCATAGTGGAGCCCAACCTTGCCGTCAAACCAATCACGCTAATCGTTCCAGCCGTCGAGATTCAGAATATGAGGCAGGCGAGCATCGTTTATGGGCCTGTCCAGTCGGCTGTTGGAAAGGCGGTCTCCGACACTGTTGAGGAAAAAGGGTTTCCGCCCAAAGCAGTACACGACTACGCGGTCATCGTAAGGGTTTTTGTCCATCCCGAAGCCCTCAACAGACAACTCCTCTACGCAAACACATACGACGCGGTAAAGATGGCTCTCTTACGGGCGTTTGGCTTCTGGAGGAAAGAATAGCATGGAAAAAAAGAAGATCTGGCCGAAGGGCGTGATACCCGCCCTCGTGACTCCGTTCACAAAAAAATTCGAAGTTGACCAGAAGGCGTTACAGCGCCTAATCGACTACGTAATAGAAAACGGCGTGACAGGCGTAGTTCCGTGCGGGACAACTGGCGAATTCGTCAACATGACAAACGAAGAAAGAATGAAGGTTGTAGAAGCCACTATTGACCACGTTAATGGTCGAGTCCCCGTCTACGCTGGAACTGGAGACGCTGGAACAAAGAAGGCTATAGAATTCACAAAGCACGCTGAGGATGCGGGAGCAGACGCAGCCCTCGTCGTGTCGCCCTTCTACTTCAAACCCACAGACAAAGAACTCTACGAACACTACGTAGAAATCGCAGATGCTGTGAACCTTCCTATCATTCTCTACAACATTCCTCAGGTTACTGGCGTTGAAATCCCCTGGTGGGTCGTAGAAGCCCTAGCCGAAATCGACAACATTGTCGGAATAAAAGACAGCAGCGGCAACCTGCCCTACATGATGGCCCTCTTCGAGAAATTGTATGGGAAAATCTCCATTATCTGCGGCCACGACGAAGTTGCCATGGCGGCGCTTGCAGCTGGAGCCGACGGACTAATACTAGCATCTGCGAATCTAATTCCAGACGTTTGGAAGCAAATCTATGAGGCTGTTAAGAAAGGCGACCTCGAAGAAGCTCGTAGACTTCAGAGAAAGGCTCAGACGTTAGTCAGAATCGTTGTGAGGCAGGGTGGCGGGCTAGCCGTCAAGGCTGGGCTCAACATGATGGGGCTGGAAGTCGGAACAGCACGTAGACCGCTGATGACTGGGGGAGAACTCCGCTACGAGGACGAGGAACTGCTCCGCATACACTTAGAAGCCTTTGGCAAACTTCGTAGAAAGCCTTTAGAGATAGAGGTTAAGCCAGGCGTCACGGTAAAGAGCGAGTTTGCCGGGGCAGTGCCTCAGACTCCGAGCAAGATAAGTGACTTCATGTTGAAGACGGCGGAGGCGTTTGCTTCACCAGGAACGGCAGACGTAGCGCACATCGACATCCAAGTTGGCTGGAAGACGGGGCCAGTTGGCAAAACTGTGGACGAGGCTTTGGCGAATCCGAGGTCTGGCCACGAGCCCACAATTGTCAAGGTTGGAGGCAGACAGACTAAGCCTCGCACTTTGCTAGTTCCAACCGTTACTGTTAGGACGAAGGAACAGGCAGAGTTGGTGTATGTTCATGCCATGAGCGGCTTGGCGAAGGCAATAGCAGACAGTGTAGACGACGGTTTGTTGCCTAAAAACGCCTTAGACGATTTAGTCATGATCGCCAACGTGTTTGTTCATCCAACCGCGTCTAATCCGAAGCGGGTGAACATCAACAACTATAAGGCTATGCGATACGCCATTCGGAAGGCGCTTGAAGGGAGACCAACCCTAGAAGAGTTAATGGAAAGAAAGGAATCGGCGAGGCACCCGTTCCGGTACGAGCCGTAGTTCAGTAAAGTTATTATCTGTTCCGCCGGTTTAATGGTTTGGGCTTCGCATTGTCTCACGCAACCATTCACGAAGGTGAAGATATCCTTCTTTACTTGGACCGAAAGAGAACCTATCTAATTAAGATGGAGAGGGGAAAGAGTTTTCACACGCACAAGGGTTTCGTTCAGCTAGACGACTTAGTTGGAAAAGCGTACGGAACCCGTATCGCAAGTAGTATGGGCGTAGAGTTTGTCGTGTTGAAACCTACTCTGCGAGACTACATCTTTAAAATCCAGAGAAAAACGCAGATCATGTATCCAAAAGACATCGCCTTAGTGCTGATGTTCAGTGATGTCGGCCCAGGCAGTCGTGTTGTTGAGGCAGGCACCGGGGCTGGAGCCCTAACGAGCGCGCTCGCCTTCTATGTCAAGCCTACAGGACGCGTCTATAGTTACGAGGTTCGAAAAGAGTTCATCGAGGTAGCGTCCAAAAACCTTCAGAGAGCCGCCCTATCTGAATACGTAGAACTCAAGAACAAGGACATAACAGAGGGAATTGAAGAGACTCATGTAGACGCGGTTGTTCTGGACATGGCAACTCCTTGGCTTGTTGTTCCACACGCCTACTCAGCCCTAAGAGGAAGCGGAACCCTCGTCTCCTTTAGTCCAACTATTGATCAAGCCGTAAAAACCGTCGAGGCTTTAAAAGAATACGGGTTCATCGACATCGAAACCTTTGAGTGCCTCATGAGAAAGATGCAGACTGAACGAGGAAAGGTCAGACCAGAGACTCTCATGACAGGTCATACAGGGTACATCACAACTGCACGTAAGGCTTTCAAAGAGTGAGAATAGATTTAAATGCCTAACGGAAAATGAGTGAAGGTCGAGAAAAGGTCGGACAAATGAAGTTTTCATTTATTAGCCCCGGACCAAACACAGAACTTTCGGTTTCTGAGAAAAAGAAGGCTATCGGCTCTTGGCCCCCTTTAGGGTTGCTGTACATAGCCACAATTCTACGCGACCAAGGAACAGAGGTTTCAGTATTGGACCAAGCAGCGCAAGGGCTTTCAGTCGAAGAAACCGTTAAGTGGGTGAAGAAAGAAAACCCAGACATACTAGGCTTTTCTACGCTCATTAGCTCAGGCCAAACTGCCGCAATCATAGCCAGAGAAGTGAAGAAGGAAAACCCGAACGTCACCATAGTCTTCGGCAATTTCCAAGCCACCTTCAACATTGAAAGAATATTCAAGAATTATCCGTTCGTAGACATCATCGTCCGAGGAGAAGCCGAACAGACCGCCCTCGAACTCGTGAGGTGCCTCAAAAACGGAGGCAAACTGAAAAGCGTGGAAGGCATCAGTTTCCAAGAGAATGGACGGATTATTTCAACTCCTGACCGTCCGCTCGTCAAGGACATTGACGCCATACCGTTCCCGGACCGTAGCCTACTTGATGTAGAGTATCATTCTGTCATTGCGGGAGCAAATGTGGCGCCCAAAAAATTCACGAGTATCCTTTCTTCCCGGGGATGCGTGTTTCGGTGCAGATTCTGCGGGTGTCAACGGTTTGCCCGTGGAGTTTGGAGACCGCGGTCTGTTGAAAACACTCTGGAAGAGTTGTGTCTTCTCGTAAGCGAAGGTTATAGGCAGTTCATTTTTGTGGATGACAGTTTCACGATTAACCCAAAACGTGTGATTAAACTCTGCCAGCAGATAAGGAAGGAAAAGATGGATATAGAATGGATTTGTGAGGGGCGAGTTGACAACTGCTCCTACGAGATGATGAGAGAAATCGTTAAGGCAGGCTGCAAAATCCTGTACTTCGGAATCGAAAGCGCCAACCAGTGGGTTCTGAACTATTTTAACAAAAGAATCACCCCGAAACAGTCTAAGGATGCAGTTAAAACCGCAAGGAAGGCTGGGATGGACATAATAGTTGGCTCGTTTATTGTTGGAGCCCCAAACGAGACGAGAAAAGAGATTGAGAACACGCTGAAGTTTGCCAAACAACTGGCGCTAGACATCCCCCAATTCAACATATTGGGCGTTTTCCCAGGCATGGACATCTGGGACGAACTTAGAATGAAGGAACTTTTGAACGAAGACAAGTATTGGGAGACAGGCGTTATGGTTTCGGAAATCTCCCCCGATACTGTGCCCTGCGAAGAAATTAAACAGATGGTTCATGACCATTTTCAACGCTTCTTCCGTAGACCAGAATACATCATACCACAAGTAGCAAAAACGTTAAAGAGCCCCTACAGGCTCAACGTCGTACTCAACAATCTGACCCGAATCGACGCAATTTCAGATGGCATGCGCAAAGTTGCTTAAAAATATGGAAGCATAAGAAATAGTTAGGCAAAATAGCAAAGAGGCATTCTTGGCTTCTAGGCTAAAACAGTCGTCTCTTCAAGAATAGGGTAACTCCTGCCGCGAAAATGAGCCCGAATGAAAGCACCACTCCGATGTGGAACAAGCTGGATGGGAAGGTTGCTGTGCTCTGGGCTTCGGGTCCATGGTAGAGTCCCCAAAGTCTCTCTACTTCCTCTACGGTTTTTGCACCTTGGCTTTCTGTGAGACAAGGGCTAGGTAAGTAGTTTGAGTCTTCGCCGCGTACAAAACTTGGACTTGGAAGACTGGGAATCAATTTTAGTGGAAGGAGTATTGTAATCGCGCCTAACAGGATTGCAGCTGTCATGTAGGCTATTGTTTTTTTCATTGTTCTTCGTCTCTATTATTTGTTGAGACCATGATTGCTTTTAAACCTACGTTTTAGAACAGCCCGTCTACGGGTTAGAACGGTTTCTCCCTCCACAGCCTAACGGTTTCAAACCATAAAATGAAGCAGGCTATGGCGCCAAAAAGGATGGCGGCAACGTTGTGGACGCAGCCAATCGGATAGACGGGCATATAGAGGACTAGGTAGAAGGTCAGCATGCTCGTAAGCCATAAAGAATAGAACAGGTAGCGGGGAACAAGATAACGTCCAAGCCTAGTGAAAAACTTGAGTAGGCCGACTTTAACTTGTTCCTTCAAAAAATATTCTCCAGTCATCTTCTTCTCCACCAAGCCTAACGAAAGAAGCTTTTCCAAGTGGTGAGCTGCGATGCTTGGGCTGGAAAACCCAAGTGATCGCTGGATTTCGCGAACGCCTACAGCCGTGCTTCGAGACTTGAGCAGATACCAGTATACGAGGAGGGTTTTGCCTTTGAGTTCAGACTCAACTATGGCTAAGTCAGGTGAGGTTGTTTTAGACATGAAACTTCGCCCGAAAATAAGTGTATGTCATAGATTATTAAAGGCTAATAGCAAACTAAACTTTTAAATCAAACAGTCAGATAGCCAAAAAGACAGAACATGTAGCGGGGTGAGATGGCTTCACTTATTAATGGAGATGCCCTCGCGTACTCCCTTCTTTTCGTCTACTCATGTATGTCGCCACGGCATATTTGGAGTCTAGTTGGATCCTAATTGGATCATATATGGGATAGTCTAGGGGCGTGTGCGCGTGTCTTCTCTTTACTCTTGTACGCCTTCAGAAAACGTAAATAACACCGCTTCTCCTAAGAAGTGGTCGGAGTTAGAAAACTCCATGAAATGTGGCCGGGGTGAGGTAGTTTATCATCGCCACTAATATCTCCCGCAAATCCCCTCTTTTTTCCGCAGGGAAAAATCTTTTCATTTAACATTTCGTTTTCAGTTGCCACTTCAAGTGAGAGAAGATTGCAGTCAAACCGCGCCCATTTCTTATCGAGCAGCCGCCATATCCGCCAGTCCACAGACCATTCTGTTGCGTGTAAGGATTCTGCTGCCGATAGTTTGGTATTCTCCGTAGGATTGTAATCCGCTTCCCATCATTCCACGCATCGGTCCCTGCCACATGTTGCCTCCAGTTGCTTGTGCAGGAGCATAGGAACCATAGGGATTGTAAGTTCTGTCTGAATTGTAGGTGCTCTGTCCGCCCATAGCAGCAAACGGGTAGCTGGTTATCAAAGCGACTGAAATCACCGCGAACGCCGCGACCACAATTATTCTCCATACTTTCATTCAAATCACCTCAACTAACACTTATGGACATAGGAGGATAAGACAGTTCGGCGAAACATTATTGAAACGTGGCTGAAACGCTTTTGAACCAGTCAAGACAACAGCAGACTCATATTAGGTCTTTTTCGCAGATACATCATCATGCGGCAACCATTCGATCTCCACATGGATTTCGAACTTGCGATTTTCCTTTGCATAAAGAACTTTCATGAATATCGGTTGATTTGGTTGTGCCTCCCCTCTTTCTGCTGAGGGAAAAATGTCTGAGAACTCAAAGGTTTTATTTTGAAGAGCCGTTCCCAGTTTGCTCAGCATGCTTGCGACTTCGTCCTTTGTGCATTCTTTTTTGAATTTGAACAACGCTTGGTGAGTTTCCTTGTAAGTGTCTATCATCTCTGTCATCTTAGCCCACTGTGCCATAACCGCTTTAAGCTCCTCTTTTCCCTTGCCTGTGATCGCATAGTGTTTCCTGTCTGGTCCGCGGTCTCTGAACTCTATTTGACCCGTAATGAGCTGATTTTCTTCCAGTTTTTCTAACGCCGGATACACAGTGCCAGTCTTCGGTGACCAGTATCCTGAAAACCTTCGTTCCAATTCACGGATGATTTCGTAACCATACATTGGCTTATCTGAAAGCAATAGTAATAGCCAGAGCTGCACTGTTCCGACTTTCATGCTTCCGAGTCGATGCATTTGTTCCACCGAATTGAATGTGTGCGTTAAACTTTTATATAAGTAGATATTCTACTCAAGTAAGTAGTTAATCTACATAAGTGAGCGTGAAAACATGAAGTGGGTAACAAGACAGTACGTGCACGTGGACAGAACCGCTTGCCCATGGTTGATAAAGCGATTCGTAGACTCAAGAGCCGAGTTCCTCTTTTTTCCCGTCGAGAAGATTGAAGAAACCGTCAAGAAAGAGAAAGCAATACCCTATGACGCACCCGGCGTCGAGTTAGGACATCACGGAGACAAATGCAGTTTCGATGCGATAGTCGAGAAGTACAAGATCACAGATCCCGCTGTATTGGAGGTGGCAAAGATTGTGCGGGCAGCCGACACGGACAAAATGGAGCTGGCACCTGAAGCAGCCGGGTTGGAAGCAGTAATGACAGGCTTTGGCATCACCTCAAAAGACGACCATGAGACCATTGCGAAAGCAAGCCCAGTGTACGATGCATTCTACACCAACTGCAAACTTAAGCTGATCCGCGAGAAATACAAGGCTGAAATAGAAAAGCTGGACAGGAAAAACCGAAGGGAATTCTACAAGAAAAAACTAATGGGAGTAAACCAAAACCCCCCTTTTTTCACCACTTCTGCCAAGGAAGAACAGTTATGACGTTGTTAATTTCTCAATATATTGATCTACCGCCTCGTCAAGCAGGAGGTTTCGATCACGCTGACGTTCACCTCGAAAGCGGTCGCGTATACGTTGCTCACACCAGCGCTGGAACTGTGGAGGTCATCGATGGCGAACATGCCACGCATCAAGCAACGATTCCAGGATGCTTGGAAGCAAGCGGTGTCATATGCGCTCAAAATGAAAACTTGGTCTTCGCTGCTGCTCGAGGAAGTGGCAAAGTCCTTGTAATCGATGCCTTAACCAGCCGTGTCCTACGTGAGGTGCAAGCGGGTTCCATGCCTAATGGTCTTGCGTGGGATCTCAGACGGAAACATCTTCTTGTTGCTGATGTGGAGGATGATAACGCACGGCTCATCGATCCCTTTTCGGGGAAGTTGATCTCTGCTTTGAAACTGGCTGGAAGACCTCGATGGTGTGCTTACTCCAGCGAAAAGGATCAGTTCCTGGTGAACGTTCGCGAGCCTGCGGGCGTGACCATACTTGCAGCAGAGAGCTTGTCACAAAGGGCTTTTCTGCCTATCTCGGTTGCAGGACCACACGGGCTTGACATCGACGATGAACGTGGCTTATGTTACGTTGCATGTGACGATGGAGCAGTGGTGATTTTGGACGTTTCAACGGGTCATGAGGAAGCTGTTGTGCCCATTGGAGGAGGACCCGACGTAGCTTGGCTCAATGCTGACCGACATCATCTTTACTGTGCAATTGGAAGACCAGGCATAATTGAAGTAATAGGTACCAAAAAATTCATTGTGGATCAGAAAGTCAATACGGAAGAAGGAGCACACACATTCGCATTCGATAAGAAGAGACAAAAACTCTATGCATTTCTCCCTAAGAGCTCCCGCGCAGTTGTCTACAAAGAAACATGACGTCAATCTACGCGCAGGAGTCTGAGGGAATTGAGTAGGCTAACTAAAGCGTTGCCCTCATGAACAATTGAAGCGAGCAAAGGCGGAAGAATACCATACATTGAAAGGGCAATTCCGAGAACATTGACAGCCATCGCAATCGCAATGTTGATTTTTATGATTCCAATTGTCGCTCTGCTGATTCTAAATAGCTTCGGGATTCGGTTGAGATCATCTGTTGCCAAAACTATTCCAGCAGTCTCGATTGCCACATCCGTGCCTTTCAGCCCCATAGCGATTCCCACATCAGAACTGGCCAATGCAGGAGCGTCGTTGATGCCGTCACCAACCATGGCAACGTGATGACCTTTCGCCCGAAGCTCTTTGACGTAGTCTGCCTTGTCGGAAGGCATTAGATCGAATCTTACTTCATCAACGCCTATTTGTTCTCCAATCGACTTGGCGATCTGTTCGGTGTCGCCGGTAAGCATCACTGTTCTTGTCAGACCGTGAATCTTAGTCTTGTCCAGAGCACCTTTAACGTCCTCTCTTAACGTGTCTGACAACGCTATTGCTCCGATCACACTATCGTCTTTTGCCACGAAGACAGTTGTTCCCAGCCTTGCACGCTTTTCCAGGTAGCTTTTTCCTTCACTGCTCAGGGAAAAGGAGTGGTTCTTCAGCATCCTCTCGTTGCCCACGGTAATGTTGTCTCCTTCACACTCAACCTGAACTCCCAAGCCGGGATGAACTTTGAAACATTTCGCGTCTTCTATTTCGATCCCCATCTCCTGAGCTTTGCTCATTATCGCCTGCGCTACCGGATGTTCGGACAATTTCTCAGCTGTAGCAGCAGACTTCATGACTTCAGATGTAGAGTGTCCGTTGAATCCCACTACGTCGACTACTTGAAGACTTCCTCTGGTGATCGTGCCAGTTTTGTCGAGGACCAGAGAATCCACATTGCTCAGCTTCTCTAAGCTCTCTCCGTTGCGAATTAGAATTCCCTTTCTCGCTGAGTTCCCTATACTTGCCGCGATTGCTGTTGGAGTAGCTAAAACTAAGGCACATGGGCAAGCGATGACAAAAACTGCAGACAGTCTAAGCAGGTCCTGAGTCAATGCGTACACGCCAATGCCCAGCGCAAGTATCACTGGAGTGAAGTATTTTGCGTATTTGTCAGCGGTTCTTTCTATTGGTGCTCGGTTCTTCTCTGCTTCTTCCACCATGTGAATAATTTTGCCATAGGTGCTTTGTTCTCCTACCGCTGTTGTTCTGATTTCCAGAGCTCCCAGCTGCACGATGGTTCCGCTGTAGACGTTGTCGTTCTTGGATTTCTCCGCAGGCATTGACTCGCCAGTTATAGATGACTGATTCACTGTGGCCTGACCATTCAAGACCAGGCCGTCTACTGGAATCTTTCCCCCAGGCTTAACAATCACGACGTCTCCTACTTTCACGTCTTCGATATTTACCTCAACCTCTTTTCCATCTCTGATTACTATGGCTGTCTTAGGAGATTGAGCTATCAACTTCTGGATAGCGTTTGATGCCCGATTTGAGGCAAAGTCTTCGAGAATTTCGCCTCCTCCAAGCATTATTGCGACTACGCTCGCGGCTAAGTACTCTCCAACGGCCATTGAAACGACCACGGCTACTGTAGCAAGAACATCGACTCCGAACACACCTTCCAACAAAGAAGTCGCGGCACTAAACGCGATGAAGGAAGTCCCAATGACAGCTGCAATCAAAGCAAGAATGAGACTTGCTGCATCTGGAAGAAGTGACAGTATTGAGGACATCCAGCTTACAAGGGCGAGAACAATGCAAGAAGCTATAACAGCCGTTTTCCACTTTTCAACCATTTCTGACCCACAGCAGATCTTCCGCAAAGGCTCTGTCTTAGATGAATTTTGACAATGCTTCCTTGAGCTCAGCCATGCTCTCATCGGCTTTTCCAGATTTCACTGCTTCCAGCAAGCACGTCTCTATATGATCTTCCAAAATGATCTTTGCAACTTTATCCAAGGCAGACCTTACAGCTGCTATCTGAATAAGAAGATCTGAACAGCCTCGGTTCTCGTCAACCATTTTTCTGATACCATGAACGTGGCCTTCTATCTTGGCCAGTCTATCTGCAATTTCTTTTCTACTTTTGTGTCTCTGGGCCATAACGTCTCCCCTCAGGGAGGAGGGGATATATAGAAATAAATCTTTCTGCCTGATTCTCGCATAAGCTCCACGAGCAGCGAAAATTATCAAGTGCGTACAAAAGCGGTTCTGGCTTGAGTTAGGAGTGCGTGATGCTTTTGTTTAGACGAGTTCCCGCCTGTTCCTTTATATCTGCGTCATGATTGTTAGCACCAGAAAGACGGCATACACCAACAGTAGAGCAACGCCTTTCAGTTTGCCGATTTTCATCGTGACCATATACATGAAGAATAACGTCGCAGTGATAAGAAACACGCTGCCGTCCAACCACAATGACCTGCTGGGAATCTGCAGTGGACTTATCAATGTCGTGAGCCCAAGAACGATCAAGAGGGTGAAAAGGTTAGCTCCTAAGCATCCTGCGACTGCCAAGTCTCCATGACCCTTCCTTGATGCTGCAACTGCAGTGGCGATATCGGCAAATGATGTTCCCAAAGCAACAATCGTGATTCCCAGAAGCAGTTCAGAAGCACCAAGAAGACTTGCGATGTTCACCACTGATCGCACAAGCAGGTCCGCAGTGATCAGAGACACGATGATCCCCAACGCGAATGAGACATAAGGATTCTTGACCTCAATGCGTCTTCCGGTTAGGGTAGTAAGCAACTCAAACCTAATCATGACTTCTTCAGCGTCTGCCTCCCTTTCCTCTGGAGCTTCAATCTTTTCCTGCTCATACACATTTATGATATAGAATATGGCCAAAGCCAGAAGCACAATTCCTTCTGTTTGTGATACAACTCCATCCAACATAAATGCGAAAGTGGATACTGTGGCAACCATCAAGAAGATACCATCTCGAACTATCATCCTCCTGTGAACCGCAAGTGTTGAGAAAAAAGCTGAAAGCCCAATCATGAAGGCAATGTTGCCTATGTTTGACCCTATAATGTTGCCAAAGGCTATTTCATTTTCCCCTTGCGCGACAGCAAAGAGCGAAACCAGAAGCTCTGGGAGGACGTACAATAGCGAAACCAGGAGTATTCCTACCGCGATTTTTGTGGTGTTGAGTTTATGAGTTAAGGCGAGCACAGAATCAGCGGTCCAATCGGCACTCTTCGACAGAAAGAAAATGCTTAACAGCATGGTGACAAGCCAAGCCGCTAATTCAGCCAACAACTTTATCGATACTATTAGCCAAAATTCCCTTTAATAATCTAACTGGCCCAGAGCGCTTATTGGACTCGTGTTTTCCTTGGTTCTCAGAGAGGGGCATGTGATTATGCAATGGGTGCAGTTTAAGGCGTCGATGAGTGCAGAACGTTAAATTCCCACTCTCTGAGGTAATACTCTTACAATACAAGGAATCAATGAGAAAATT
>Ga0209725_1000336_pt1 | contig 28675 bp, 27 predicted proteins | sample I18A1metaG_FD_184145 | JGI IMG/M metagenome (GOLD analysis project Ga0209725, IMG submission 184145) | Lake sediment bacterial and archeal communities from Gulf of Boni, Indonesia to study Microbial Dark Matter (Phase II) - ​I18A1 metaG... | ecosystem: Environmental > Aquatic > Freshwater > Lake...
ATGGGATCGATTTGTCCTCGGTACACAACTGGATATCTGGATGAAACAGCAGTTACGGCTACGTCATGTAGTTTGAGGGTGAGCCACATGTCTGTGCTTAGAGACTCTACATGGAACACCTCTTCCCAACCACTGTGTTTGTCGATCATATAGATGAAATCGCAGTAACCGAGGATGCCGTCTGGGTTTTCGTCCCACCAGCCCATGATATGCCATTGTCTGCAGTATTCTGGGTTAACCTCGTGCCATTGAGTAGATACTGGGTATCTCCAGTGGTACGTCTTGAACTCTTTAAGCGATTCCTCGAACTTCACGATGTGCTCCCTCCCGTCATATATGCTCGTCAAGTTCATGGCAACCGTCAATTTGTCCACGTGATACTCAGCTTCAGTACCCGATATAGGTTCTCCAAATTCATCTTTGAGCGCCAACACGACCTGGTCACATGGACTGAGACCGTAGAAGTTTTCCCAGCTGCTAAGATGCCACCATCTGCTGTAATATGGGTAAATTTCGTGCCAGTAAGTGCATACAGGATTTGATAGATCAAAATCATCATAGCTTAGCGCAGACTCCAAGTACATGGGACCTTCAGGCGGCGGCGGCACTACGGGTGGTGATGGCTTCGGAGTCAGCTTCAAGGAGATTGATAAGAAGTCCACGTGATAGTATTCGACAGGTCCTGGAGTCGGGTACAAGGGCGTCATGTCAATTATGTCGCAGTAATCAAGGACACCGTTTTCATTGTCATACCAACTTGTTAGGTGTAGACAGCGAACAGGACCCAGCTCTGGGTCAATCTGGTTCCACTTTGTGCAAATGGGATGTTTTGGATCAAACGTCCAATATCCGCACTTGTACTCTACGAAAATCTGTGGACCCGGTATTTCGATTGGTGAAAGCGTCATGTCAACTGTCACTTCGTCCACTTGGAAGAAATACTTGACATCGAGAATCATCGTATGAGGCCCAGGTGCTGGACCTGGAGGATCAATGAACTGAACGTGGAACCAAACCTTTTCATTTCCGAAGTATGTCCAGATGTTTAAGCCGAAGTTGCTGGCACAAATGTCAGAATCTAGCGTGTCTACGTGACCATCTCCGTTTATGTCATATAGAGGGTCTCCAGTGCAGTAGTGTGCCACTATGAGCATCATGTCTGTCATGTCGATGTAGCCGTCTCTGTTTACGTCTCCCATGCTCCAGAACTCATCCCACTGCGCAGGTGTGGGCTCTGGAGTCATGTCGATTTGGTCGCATGGGCTGAGGTAGCCGTCACCGTTATTGTCTTCCCAACTGGTGAGATGCCACTCTTGGGATGTTGGTTCCACTTCGGACCAATATGTGCATATTGGAAACATTGGATCAACCCACTCGGTCCACACATATATCTGCACAGTCGGGTCAATGAGGTACATGTCGATTTGGTCTTCTGGGCTGAGGACATAGCCGGGTTCCCAGCTCATCAGGTGGTAGAGATTGGATTTCTCTGGGTGGAGCTCGTGCCATTGGGTGCTTGTTGGATCTTCAAGGTCTACGACTTCCCTTGGGTACAACTCTACGTCTAGAGTCAAAGCCTTCTGTATGACAAGACCATTGACTTCTCTACAAGGAATCTCATACAGTTCAGAGTCCAATAGGAAAGTGTCAGGACCACTAAACACTAAATCGCATGCTCCAGGACCATCACAATGGAACTCGATGTAGAATACTGTCCCACTTCCACTCACACCCGGAGGCATCATTCGTGAGTCGCCAGCAATAATCCAGCCCGCAGTATTATTAATTACTGGTGACGGTTGTATGGTCGGAGGCGGAAGGAAGGACCCAAAGCTATAGCCTACACACTCAAGTAGGTCGGGGTTCCAGCTCAATTTTAACTGCCATGCGTAGAGGTCGGTAACGTCCTTGACGTTTACGGCTACGGTGAAGTTCTGACACACGAGTGCAGTAACTGGCGTCGGGTCTATGTAAATCGTCGTTTCCGGCTCAGCAGATACTGGGCTTAAATTCAAAGTAAAACCAACGAAGACAATGGGTATAAGCAAGCAAAGAACAAGCATAGTTACACATAACTTGTTTATTTTCAACAATTTTCTCTCTCCTTTCCCTTATTTGAACACTATTAAAATGTAACTTCTAGCACTTAAAACTTATGGGACTAAATTCTATACTCATGTTTAAACCACCACTGTAAATTCCAATTTGATCCAAGAACAAAAAGAAAGGTTTAGCAGAATGCTGAATTCAAGCCTTTTTCAATGGTCAATAATATGTTTGGGTCAATGCTTACCATGTAGGGGCAAAGCTTACAGTCTGTGCACGAAATAGTTTATTAGACACATTATGCCCTAAACACAGAAGCATTAAAAGAGGATGGAAAATGACAGATTTGGAAGATAAGATTCGAGAACAGGTTGGCAAAGTTGTTGACCCAGAGACTGGTTTAACTTTCGCTGAGATGCAAATGATTACCAACATTAAAGAGGAAGAGCCAGGCGTTGTCAAGGTGGACTTTATCCCCTCCAGTCCCTTCTGTCCCATTGCTTTCAAGTTAGCTATGGACGTTAAAAATGCGGCTATGAAGGTTGCTGGCATCAAGAAAGTCTTAGTCTATTGTCACGGTCATATGATGGAGCAACAAATTAATGAAATGGTGAATAAGGAACAACAAAAATAGCTTAGTAGGCTTCATCGCCTTGTCTTTTATGCGAGAGTTTAGGCTATGAGTGTTAAGGGTGAACATGAAATCTATTGCTGTGGAGCCTGCGTTCGAATTTCAGAAAAGGGCGTAGAGATTTTAACTGAGCCTACGGTTGAGTATTGCCTACTGCATGAGGCTTTGTATGGAACCAAAAAGATTGATGTTGAAGCTGTCCGGAAAACTGTGGAAATGAAGATTGCTGGTTTTGGCTTCTGTTGTGCAAATCGCGATTTTGACGCTGAACCGATTGTGGCTTATGGCGCTTCTGAAATGATGCGTGTTTGGCTTGGGAAGGGGCTTGTCGATTATGCGGTTGTTGTTTGTGAGGGAGCCGGCACAGTTATAACACACAATGGAGAGCTTGCGCAATCCATCGGCGCTCGTTTAACTGGCATAATCAGAACTTCGCCCATCAAAGAGGTTATTGAACGTATTGAAGCGGATGGTGGAGTTGTTTTAGATAAGGCTAGTGCACGGATTGACCAAGTTGAAGGTGTTAAACGAGCTTTCGATTTAGGCTTTAAACATGTTGCCGTGAGTATTGCAGGCTTCCAAGCGAAAGCCATAAGTGAAATCAGAAAATTTGAGGCTAATGCTGGTTTGGATGTTTTGGTCTTTTCTGTCTGCAACACATGTGTCGGCAAAGCGAATGTGAAGCACATAGCAAAGGCGGATATTGTTTGTGCAAGTGCTTCGAAATCGCTTCGAACCGAAATCAGCAAAAAAGCATTGCTACAGTTAGGTGTTACGATTCCAGTTTATGCCTTAACTGATAAGGGCAAAAGGCTTGTTTTGGCTTATCTAGCCGAGTTTAAAGACAAACTTGTTGTTTTTAGAATAAGCAAGTTGCCATACCAAGTGGAAAATAAGGGTCCAAAGCCTAAGGGCTATGCGAAAAACCAAAAGGCTTAAGTGTTAATGCAATGTTATGTTTTTTGTCAAAAATAAGGTGTTGAATGATTTGGCTGTTGAAGGTTTTTCGAGAAATAGACAACCCATAGATGCGAAAGTTGGCGAATTGAGTCCGGCTTCTAGAGCCGTGAACGTCTTAGCGAAAGTAGTTTCAAAGAGCGAGGTTAGAAATATTGCCGCTGGAAGAGATGGAGCACCACACCGCGTTTGCGACGCTTTGGTCGGCGACGAAACAGGCTGTGTCTACCTAACCCTGTGGGACGATAACATCGAAAAAGTGAACGACGGCGACACCATAAAAGTAGGAAACGGTTATGTAAGCCTTTTCAGGGGCAACATGCGCTTGAATGTTGGCAGATACGGCACCCTAGAGGTCGCAAAAGAACCATTGGCAGGTGAAGTGAACACTGAGAACAACTTGTCCAGCAAAGTCTATGAACAAGAAAGACGCCCATTCAGAGGAAGAAGAGACTACGGTGGACGAGAAAGAAGAGGCGGCTACAGACAAAGAAGATACTAGCAGCTTTACGTTTCCAAAAGAATTTCCAATTATTTTCTTCTGAGCAATGTCATAGGTCTGTTCATTTTCTTTGCATTTTCTAGTGACTCTGCCAAGTTAAAGCTGTTATACCAACCTAAAAACTCGAATTTCCCATTCTTTTCAACCAGTTCTAAGAATTCTTGTGGAAAAATTATTTTGCCTATTTTCTCCGTTTTGAAAACCGTTGTTTTCCCCTCCTCAAAAACTTCAACGATGAGTCTGTCGATGACTTTTTGTTCAGTAAGGCTCATGGGCTCCTCCTCCCAAATAACATTCACTGTTAACCCATTTTTTAGCATGGTCCACCTTTCTCTGCCCAGCCCAGTCCAATCAAAATCAATGGAAGCATCAATCAAATATAGTCCACCACTTCCCAAACACCCCGCGACAGAGTCTAAATGCGAAAGAAAATCCCTATTTGATTCAATTGAAATTGAGCCAAGCATACAGAAGACGAAATCAAACTTTTCCTTTGTTTCAAAGCTGCGCATATCTGCATGAATCGTCTCTATCTTAATTCCAGCTTTACTTGCCTTCTTCAAAGAATAATCAAGCATTGAGCTGCTAAGGTCCAAACCAGTAAAAACGTAACCACGTTTAGCTAGTTCCAGCATGTAGGGGCTTGGTCCACATCCAATGTCAAGAACTCTGTTGACTTTAATTTTCGAGAACTTTCTGATGCATTCTTCAAAAAAATCCACTTCTTTGCCTATGTCTCTAAAACCAAATGCTACATCATAATAGAAAGGAGAATCATACAAATCAGGCGGTTTTTTCTCCATTCCCATAGTGTATCCACTGTTCCCTAAATTCAATTTGAGCCAATCTTGTTTTTTGAATCGGATATATATATTTATGGTGAGTGAGCGTCAATTACGAAGTTTTCCGTTAAAGCATACCATAACCTTTTAAAACTCTAATTCCTAAGAACAACAACACCTCATCAAAGGAGAAAATTATGATGACTCAAACAAGAAAAGAGGAAAGAAAACCAACAGTAGAAGAGTTGTTGGCTAAAGCCAAAAAACCATCACAGTTGGCTCCGCCAATGCACAAGTTTTATGAAGGAAAAGTACAAGTAATGGCAAAATGCGCCATAACAAGCCCCAAAGATTTTGCAATATGGTACACTCCAGGCGTCGCTGTCCCATGCAAAGAAATTCAGGCAAACCCAGACAAGTCCTTCGAACTTACAAACCGTTGGAACTATGTGGCTGTGGTATCAGATGGCACTCGTGTATTGGGTTTAGGCGACATAGGTCCAGAAGCAGCCATGCCCGTGATGGAAGGAAAAGCTTTGCTCTTCAAATACTTAGGCGGCGTAGATGCCTTTCCAATTTGCCTAAGAACCAAAGACCCAGAAGAAATAATTCGCACATGCGAACTTATTGAACCGTCATTTGGCGGTATAAACCTAGAAGACATAGAGAAACCAAAATGCTTCCATGTTCTGGAAAAGGCAAGAGAACGCCTAAAAATTCCCGTTTGGCACGATGATCAACAGGGAACAGCCACAGTGATTCTTGCAGGCTTGATAAATGCCTTCAAAATAGTAGGCAAAAAACCGAAAGAAAGCCTCATAACCTTAGTGGGCGCAGGCTCAGCGAATCTTAGAACCGCCTACGTCTTAATAAGATGGGGAATGAAACCTGGCAACATAATAATGGTAGATACCAAAGGCACAATTTATCCGGGCAGGAAGGACATAACAAAAGAAGAAGACCCATGGAAATATGACTTAGCCCAAAAAACAAACGCGGAAGGCAGGAAAGGCGATATATCCGAAGCCTTCAAGGGCGTAGACGCAGTCGTAGCCGCTTCAAAACCAGGACCAGGTACAATAAAGAAGGAATGGATAGCCACGATGGCTGACAATTCAGTAATCTTCGCCTGTGCAAATCCGATACCTGAAATATGGCCGTGGGAAGCCACAGAAGCTGGAGCCCGCATAGTAGCCACAGGTAGAAGCGACTTTCCAAACCAAGTCAATAACAGTCTAGGCTTTCCAGCAATCTTCCGAGGCGTCCTAGACGTTAAAGCAAAAACCGTCACAGATGACATGTGCATAGCAGCAGCCTATGAACTTGCAAAATTTGCAGAAGAAAGAGGAATACATGAAGAGGATATTCTGCCAAGAATGGAGGAATGGGAAGTTTATCCACGGGAAGCAGTGGCATGCGCTTTGAAATCTATGGAACAGGGCGTAGCAAGAGTCAAGCCAAGCAGACAAGAGCTTTACGAAAGAGCCGTGGCGATAATCCAAAACGCCAGAGAATCTGTAAAGGTGCTAATGAAAGAGGGTTTAATAAAGCCGCCGCCACCAGAAGAGGAACTACTAAAATAAAATGGGCTGAATCAGATAGGCGATAACCATAAACAACAATAAAATCCCCGTTTTTGACCTTAAAATGTAGAAAATTATTTAAACTCTTCCCCAGAACATAGAACAGTTAGGGAGAAAACAATATGCGTTCAGATTACACACTCTACACGGTGGCAATAATATTTTTCATCATAACAGGAATGGCGTTCGCTTTAGAGCTTGCAGAGTTTGAAAGAAACTTATGGGTTGTAACAACCGCTATACTGGGACTTCTCTTCATAGGCCTAGGCTATACTCAGAAGCCAAAACCACAAGCCATAATAGTTGAAGCACCCCCGCAGGTACCTGCACCAGAAATGCCAACGCCCTCACTAGTTACAGAAGTCATGAAAGAAGAAAAAAAGGAAACTGTTGTGGAAGTTGCACCACCAAAAATGGAACTTACTGACATAAAGGGCATTAAAGAAAAGCGGTCAGAACAATTAAAAACTTTGGGGATAAGCAGTGTTGAAGACTTAGCAAGGGCTTCAGCCGAAGATCTAGCTGGAAAATTGAAGATTTCGCCGAAAATCACTGGAAGATGGATTGAAAACGCAAAGAAACTCGTTGAAAAATCCTGAAAGGCGTAACAAAAGCTCTAGTTTACAATTCTCAAGATTCTTACTATGTTCCTTCTTTCCAATCTTCTTATAGCATCTAAAAACTCGTTCTTTTTCTTGCCAGTTAACTTGAAGTTTTGGAGCATATCATTTATTGGCATTTCCGGCTTTCCAAAACCCCCATGTCTTTTATAGAGATGTTTCACTATCAGCCGTTCTAGCTTTCCACATCTCCAAGTGGTGTTGCGAATGAGAACCACTATTGCCCTAACAAGCCTCTTTGTTTCACTATTTCCTTTTTTAGTCAAGATTCCTTCACAATTACAGTTTTATCCGTAAACGTTTTTAGAGTTTGCGCTCAAATGAAGTGGAATTGAGGAGAATTGATATGTTAAAGGGACAAGCAGGGAGGATGTGTTTTTCCCGCGTACTAGAAGGCGAAGACTTGGCTGAAGCCATTAAAAAAAGAGTGGAAGAAAGTGACATAAAAGCAGGAATTTTCTTTCTGATCGGAAGTTTGAAAGAAGTGGTGCTGGGATACTACAAGGAGGGACAATACAAGTCTATTCGATTGGATGGTCCTTTAGAAATAGTTTCATGCATGGGAAATATAGCGGTTGATGAAAAAGGCGAAGTAATGATCCATGCGCATGTGGTTGTAGCGGATGAGAAGGGCGAGGCTTTCGGCGGTCACTTAATGAAGAGGTCCCATGTTGGCGCAACAGCAGAACTAGTGATGATTGAAGCAGTAGGAGTAAATTTGCAGAGGATTTTTGACGAAAAAACAAAGCTAAAATTGTGGAGGTTAGGTTAAATCCTTTTTTAGGTATATTCCGTGGGCGTTTCCATAATAGTTTTTAAGTTTTGCAATTTTTTTGTATCCAAATTTTTGATAAAGCCTTAACGCGGCAATGTTGTCTTCCCTTACTTCAAGACGACATGCTTTGACGCCTTTTTCTTTGAAGATTTTTTCAATTTCCTGTAAAAGTTTCTGTGCGGTTCCTTTTTGACGGTGGATGAGTGAGATGTCTATTGTGAGTATATGCCCAGTTAGCGAGTTTCTTTCAAGGTATATCATGCCTATGATAAAGCCTACGATTTCGCCGTTTACCTTTGCAACTAAACTTACAGAATTATAATCGGTCAGCAAGTGGGCAATTTGCTGCTTTGTGAAAGCCTCTCTTTCGAAGCATTCTATTTCAATCTCGCATAGCCTATCCAAATGACGAATTGATGCATCCTCTATTGTTACCGACATTCTATCATCTTTTTGACATGATGCGAAAGCAAAATTTAGGCTTTTCCCGTTTCAGACATAACCATTCTATTGTTTTTGTTTGTTGCAGCTATTCCTTTAAAACCAAGCCATTGCTGCGCCACAAATCCTATGATAAACCTAAACCACAACGTCAGAATTCTCATCAAAATTGTCACTGTTGCGCTTGTTTGCCAAGGCACACCAACAAAAATGAATAAAGTCGTCAGCGTTATTTCAGGTAGACCAACTTCAAAAGGAACACCTATCGGTATCGATTTCGCTGTCGCAAAAATTGAGCATATCACTAGTATTGCACCCCAACTAATGGAAGTATATCCGATGGATAAAAATGACAGATAAAAGATAGTTACGGCTAGAATCCATGAAATAATAGAAAAGGACGAGGCTATAATCAGCGTCTTGGGAGCATGACCAAATTCCCTCATTGCGCCATGAAAACCCTTAGCAGCTTCGACAACCTCTTTCCTAACCATGGTTAATTTCCAGCGGCCTCTACTTATCCACTCCGCAAACCTTATTATTACATCTACTATTCGTAGGGTCCATTTTTCCTTAATACATAAAAGCAGGAGCAATAAAAGGAAAAGAAAAGTTAATGTAACAAGGATTAATATCAAATTGAGCATAATTCCGAAGAGATGTCTCTCCATAAGCAAAAGGACAGCTCCTACGAAAAGAGTGACGATGTTTATACTCATGCCGATAAGCCTTTGGGCAACAAGCGACGCCGTAACTTTTCCGGTAGTTCCATTCTGTTCCTTCGTCACTAAATAGATTTTTGAGATTTCTCCACTTATTGATTCTGCTGGAATCAGTATATCTATAAATATTCCAAACCATACGAAAAGCAGCGACTTGGCTATTGAAAGTTTCACGGACAAAAACCTAAGCAAAAAATGCCATGCAAGAGTGAAAAACAATGTGTCAAGCAAGACGGCAAAAGCCGCTAACAAGTAAATATAGAGGTTTATGCCTTGGACGATGGCAATGATCTGTAAAATATCTACATTAAAAATGTATATGTATAAGAAGAAGGCTGCTAGTCCTATAAGTGGAAAAAGGACGGCTTTCCATGTGACCTTGTACTTCATTGAAACCATGAAGGTTTGCACCTAAGAGTGAAAGCAAAAGGATTGGAGCTTAATTATATATTTTACCTATTTCCGCCGCAAAATAGCCATTTTTCAGATATAATTCTTCCCTTTTGGCAAAATTTAATTGCGTTGGCACGCTAATGTTTGATTGGTGGCTGTATTGAATTTAAAAGGTGTTCACTTTCTCCTAACATATAGATGCGACTTGGAATGCGACCATTGCTTTGTTTGGGGAAGCCCTAAAGCAAAAGGCGTGTTTACTCTTAAGCAGATAAGGAATATCTTGACAGAATCAAAGAAGTTGGGAACCGTAAATTATGTTGCAATAGAGGGTGGGGAACCCTTCCTATACTATCCAATCATGGTTAAGACTGTTGAGGAAGCGGTGAACCTTGGTTTCAGCGTGGAGATTCTTTCAAACTGTTATTGGGCAACTTGCCCAGAAGATGCCGTAGAATGGCTCATTCCAATAGCCAAAGCCAAAAACATTGAACTAAGCTTAAGCAGCGACTTTTATCATGGAGAAAGCTGGGAAACCGCGGAAGTCAAAAATGCTGTGAAAGCTGCAAACGCCTTAAACATGAAAGTTGGAATACTCGCTGTTAAATATCCGAACACTGAAGTTCCATGTCCAAACGAGATTGAAGGGGCAAAAGTCGATTTATCCGAATTAATGTACAAAGGCAGAGCTTTTTCAGAATTAACGGAGAAAGTAACCAAAAAGCCTTGGCGTGAGTTCACAAAATGTCCATACGAGGACTTTACTAAGCAGGAAAGGGTGCACATAGACCCCTTCGGATACGTTCACGTTTGTCAAGGCATCTCAATCGGCAACGCTTGGCAGAAGCCATTCTTAAAGATAATTGAGGAATACAATCCATCTCAAAATCCCATTCTTGAACCTTTAGTTCGTGGCGGTCCAGCAGCATTGGTTGAAAAGTTCAATCTCCCCCACGACGAGGTTTATGCTGATGCATGTCACCTATGTTGTGCTGCACGTTTAATGCTAAGAAATAAATATCCAGGCATACTAGTTCCAGACCAAATGTACGGAAAACTTGAATAATTAACGTAAGAAACCTTAAAGATGCAATATTTACGATAAAGGGTTTAGGTGATATCCTATGTTAACTCGGGATGAAGCCCTTAATCTAGTCAAAAAAAATGTTACAAAAAGGAATGTCATTTATCATATGCTTGCTGTTGAAGCCATAATGCGAAGCGTAGCAAAACACTTTGGAGAAGACGCAGACAAATGGGGATTAATCGGCGTACTTCATGATGTTGATTATGAGAAAACTGAAGCGACGCCTGAAAAGCACAGCCTTTTGGCTGAAGAAATTTTAAAGGGATTCGTGCCTGATGAGCTTATAAAAGCCATAAAAACCCACAATTTCAAGCATACGAGCGTGATGCCAGAAACTCGCATGGAGAAGGCGCTAATTGCTTCTGACGCAATTTCTGGTTTGCTGGTGGCATGCGCTTTGGTTATGCCTTCTAAAAAGCTTGCAGATGTGAAGGTTGAAACTGTCTCCAAGAAGTTTAAGGATAAAGACTTTGCAAGAGGGGCTGAGAGGGAAAGAATCCTCGTTTGCGAGGAAATCGGAATTCCGAGGGAGAAGTTTTTTGAAATCGCTTTAAACGGACTGAAAAGCGTCGCAGCAGAAATAGGTCTATAAAAAACTGCCGAACATGTTGCGTAAGCGTTTTTCATAAAGCGCAAGTAGAGCAAACTTCATAAAAAAATCGAAAAAAGCATACAAACCCCTGAGTTCGGGCTTTTGCATAAAATTCTTAAATTCTTTGTAAACACACGTCAATAAGAAGTGATATTGAAATGAGTCTATTTGTCAACGTTTCTGAAGAAGAAGCTTTTCGTTTAATGATGGATTATTTCACGTCAAAACATATGAAAATAGTGACCTCAAACTCTCCCTGTTACATTAGAGCAGAGTTTGGTTCATGGACTTCGATGTCTCTTAATAATGCAAAAGGAGAAGTTGAAGCTGAAATAAAGGAAAGAAATGGTGGAAGTTGCACTAATCTTAATTTTAGCTTTTTTAAAGAATACCTATTCGCTTTGATAATCGCAATTTCCGTAACACTGTTTTTGTGTGTAGTTATGTTGTGGAGAGCAACCAGAGACACGTCACGAATAAATTCTGCAGATGTGGGAAGCTTTCTTTTTAGAGTAAGTTTGATTACGGTTGGGTTGTCAGCGGTTATGTTTGTAGTTGCAATTGGACTTGTTGGATACAGCACTTCAATAACAAGGAGAAGGCTTGTTGAAGAGTTTAACATGTTTATTCAATCTTTGCCTTCCAAGGGGGACTGAGTGTATGTTCCACGGGTAGCCTTAAACTGGTGCTTCCAAAGCTTTCAATCGCTTTTATAGCGTCAAAATCTATACTAGACTAGTTAGGCATGGAAAGGTTAGGGTGTTGGGGATTCATGTCAGAAACAGTCAAGGAGATTGAACTTAAAAAGATTCGTCCGAACAGACTTAACCCAAGGTTAGAGGTGAATATAGAGCGTCTTAATGAGCTTGCTGCTAGCATTCGAGAGGTTGGGTTGCTAGAGCCGATAATTGTTAGACCAGTGAATGGCGAATATGAGGTTGTTGTTGGTGAGAGACGATATAGGGCTTCGCAACAGGCTGGACTTGAAAAGGTGACTGCCATCGTAAGGGAATATAGCAATGACGAAGTAGTTCAGTTGAACCTCATAGAAAATGTTCAAAGAGAAGAGCTTAACGCAATTGAAAAGGGAAACGTGTGCAAATATCTCTTGGAGAATTGTCCAGAAAAATATCCCTCCCAAGCCGCAATAGCCAAGAAAATTGGCATAAGCAACAATGCTGTTTCTCTTTGGCTGCGAACGGTTGAAGTTGTCCCGCAAGAGGCTCAAAAATACGTCGCACCTTCAACCATTTCTGGGCAAGTGCCAGAAGGCAAAATTGATTATCAGACAGCAGTTAAGGTGGGGCGTTCTGTTGAGGAGCCAGAGAAAAGAGTGGATGTAATTAAGAAGCTTGCGGAAAAACATCTTCCCGTCAAAGAGAGAACAGAAGTGATTAAGAAACTGGTTAGTGAACCGGAAAAACCAATTGAAGAAGTTATCAAGGAAGTGGCTGAGGCGCCTTACGAAATGCGATTCACGGCTGACGATAAGAAGCTCTTGCTTGAGGGTATCAAGACTCAAACTTCCAGAACCGATATGCCAGATCCCAAAGTTAAAGTGGGAGCAACCGTTCATGCAGCTATTTGGGAACCTCAAGTTGCAGACTTGCGTATTACGTCCATCGAAAGGAAAAGATTGAGATACTTCGACGAAGAGGATGCAAAAAGAGAAGGATGCTGTGGCTTGAAAGAATTTAAGAAACAATGGAAAGAAATGCATGGAGAATGGGACGAGAATCAGCTTGTTTATGTTATCCATTTTGAGAAGATAAAATAGTATAAAACGAACCAAAGTGTCACAAAAACTTAAATTTTATTCAAACGTACATGTACGAGATGTGGTCTTGAGTTGAGCTTGTTTATGCATGCTTCTCAAGAAGAGACTTTTCGTTTAATTACAGACTATTTCACACTAAGACGTATGAAGATACTAACTTCGAACTCGCCTTCTTACGTCAGAGCAGAAGTTGGTTCTTGGGCTTCTATGTCTTTTGGTAATGCAAAGGGTGAGGTTGAAGTCCATATAATCGAAAGAGAGAGTGGAAGCTACGTTAATCTTAATTTTAACTTTCTTAAAGAATACATGATAGATTCTGTCGCTGCAATCATTGGAGCAATGCTCGTATATGTGGTTATGTGGTGGGTCGCGAGTGGCCGATTGCCAAACATAAGTCCCTTGTTACGGGAGGACTACCTTTCTGAGGTGAATTGGCTTACACTTGTGTTGATATCTGTTATCTTTGTTCTTGTAATTGGAATTTCTGGATACAATGCTCAAGTAACGAGAAGAAGATTCATTGAAGAAATTAATATGTTTGTACAATCATTACATCCCAAAAGGGCTAATTAAAATATTGATTACTTTCCAATTAAGTGATAACTTTGCATGTTTGTCCATTTTTCACGCCTATTTCTAGTTCGACGGCTCTACGAATCTGTGCGTAGCTCCATGGGTCAGCTATTAAGCTAGCGCCTTCAAAGCTTTCAATCACCTTTAGCGCTTCAATATCCATGGCTATTCTGTCTCCAGAAGCAAGTATCACATTCGGGTTCCTTAGTTCTCCGCATGCTGGTCCGCCCGAAATGAAGCATTTTCTTCCATCCATGATTATAAGGCTAGGATGTACAACCAAGTTCAAATCTGCAATTTTCTCTTCCAAATTCCTCGCGTGCAATAGCATCCTTTCGCTGGGCTTCATAAAACCTACAGCCAGTTTTAGGCTTAAAGTAAACTTCGCCCACCTATGCGTTTTCATGCAGCAAACATAAACAACCTTCTTCGCTGCCAAAGCCGTTTCTGGCAAGCTCACCGTTCCAAGATACTCGCCGCCCGTGCTGACCTTAACCCATTTGCCTTCATCAAAAGGCTCAACTTCCGCCCCAGCCTCTTCTGCTTTCTTAAGCATACCTGTATCTTCCCAAACTTTACGCGTGGACAGCGATAACATGGAAGACTCGCCTAGAACCACCTTAGAAGCACCATACTCATATAACAACTCGATAACGGCTTTAACAAAATCAGGGTCACTCGAGCCGGGCGGAGCATCACCCGTGTTAAAATTTGGCTTTAGCAAGATTTCATCGCCCTTCTCAACAGCTTTGCTGAAACCGCCAAGCAAATCAACAGCCTTCAAAATATTCCCTTTCAAACCCTGTCCATCAGCATTAGGAACTTTGCTAACCAAAACCTTACCGTCTTTCCTGAACGGATTCTCCCTAATCCTGCCAATACCAACATCAGCACTCAAGCAAACCACCAATCAATAACAATATCTTACCCAAAATTTAGCCTTTACCAACACATTTCGAAGCCTACTAGAATTCGCTACGGAAACCTAAAGTTGAATCTATATAAGGGAGGGTCTAGTCTCCGCAGAGAGAGCACTCTGAAACTTTACACTATGTATTTGTCTGTTTTCTCAAAATCCTTCACTATTTCCATAACCCCTTTAGGCGCATTAACCGCTTCAAGCGGAATCCCCTTAAGCAGAGCCCAAGGGCTTTTCTTCGCAATATCAGTAACAACGTAATCTTCACCAAAACATTCCTTTGCAACTTCATAAACTAAAGGTCTAACTTCCATCTCAGAATACTTACCCAAGGCATGCAAATACTCATGCAAAAGCAAATTATAAATCAAAGCATTAACCGCACGTTTCGACTTAATCGACGCCTCAACAATCTGAACCAAACGCCTGTTCAAAACAATATTGTTTGTTCCCAACGGATGATAGGCACCTAGCTGAATGGGCAAATCGTCCAGAAAAAGCATCATCCCGCCCCTACGTCGATGCAGAGAAAACTCCACACTGTCTTTAACAATATCCCAAACTTCACCATAAGTTTTAGCATCTTCTAAACGCCTGCGAAATCTTTCCTCAGCAACTGACGATTCATTCTCGTTCATTTTGCCCTAGCCACTACATTCAAGCTGGTTAAAGGATTCATCGACTGCAATGTTGAAAAGCTACCATAAAAAGCCACCGGCTCCCAACTTGCCTTTCTAAGAACAGAAGAAAGCTCACTCTGACTGTAGACGTGGTTTTCCAACTCTATTCTGTCTATAAACTCCAAATTTTCTCCACGTTTATTATAAAAGGTCCAAGCTGCTGTTAGCTGTGACGTTGTAGGGTCATACTTTCTAGACTCTAACAAGACAGTGTCACCTACTTCTTGATAACAAGTAGGAGTAAACTTCACTGCAAGGAAATCGCTATGCATGGTCTCAGCTATAATGAGAACCGCGTCTTTCCTTGAAAGCTCTCTAGCTTGTTTAAACATGTTGATGTCATCACCCTGCGAAAAATATCCAATGGATGTCCAAGCATTAACAACAACATCGAAGGGTTGCGAAACGTCTCCAACAACTTTTTTCAGATTTCTAACATCTCCTTCTAAAAAAGTTACATCACCGGAAACTTTATGTTCTTTGGCTTTTTTTCTGGCGTCCTCTAAAAAAGCCCTTGAAATGTCCACTCCAACAGCTTTAAACCCCTTTTTAGCCATGTAAATCGAAATCCGCCCGTTTCCACAACATAAATCAAGCAAATTGCCTGACGCAATCCCAAAGCCGCTGAGCACTTTCAACATTCCGTTGACTACATCTTCAGTCTTAGACCATCTTTCATCCAAAAGTTTCAAGAAAAGGTCCGAGTGTTCAACAAATAACTTTCTAGTCCAATCGCTCATATTTTAGCACAAAGCTCACGTGCTTTAATATACATTTTGGAACCTGGAGCTTGAAATTCTGATTAGGCACAAACCTGCCGCCATTAGCATTGAAGCTAGAGACACCACAAGAAATAAAGGACTGGGCTTGAAATGGTTAGAAATAGTTTGGAGGCAAAAAGAAATGGCGGGTATAGTTCTTGTTAGAGACGTCATGTCAAAAGACGTAAGAGTAGTACGCCCAGACACCAGCGTCAAAGAAGTGGTAGCCACCATGAACAAGTTTGACATAGGCTCCATAGTAGTTGTGCAAGGCGACAGACCAGTAGGCATCATAACCGAACGCGACATCCTCAGAAGATTAGTGGAGCCATGCCTAGCGCCAGAAACCCTAACTGCAAGACAAATCATGACAAGCCCAGTGCTTACCATCAGCGAAACAGCCAACATAGAAGAAACAGCCAAACTCATGGCAAGAAAAAGAGTCAAAAAGCTCCCAGTCATAAACAACGGCAAACTAGTCGGAATGATAACATATACGGACATTGTGGCTAAAGTGCCAACTCTACTATCCATATTAGAAGAGCTGGTAAGACCGCATCATCGCTCCTACTAAAAATACTCAAAAAACCTCTACTTTTAACATTTAAAACTCTGGCTTAGGCTTGCCCAACTTTCTATCTAGGCATGCTTTGACAAAACCGTAATATTCTGGATCTGGCCTTCCAGGGCGGCTTTTGAATTCTCCGTGAAATTGTGAAGCGAAAAAGAAGAAATGGTCAGGCATCTCTAAGATTTCCATTCTTCTACTATCAGCACTTTTTCCAGAAAACACTAAACCGTTTTTTTCAAGTGTCTTCAGATAGTCGAGGTTAACCTCAAATCTGTGACGGTGGCGTTCGTAGATTTCCTCACTTTTATAAAGTGTATACGCCATGCTGTTCGGTTTTATGATTATTTTGTGCGAGCCTAATCGCATCGTAGCCCCTTTAATTTCTATTCCCCTCTGCTCAGGCATTAAGTCAATCACTGGGTAAGGCGAGTTCGGGTTAATTTCGGTGCTGTTTGCCTCTTTCAAGCCGCAGACATGACGCGCAGAATCTATTACGGCTAGCTGGAAACCGTAACATATTCCCAGAAATGGAACGTCATTTTCCCTTGCAAATTTAATCGCCATTATTTTTCCTTCAGTGCCTCGTGGACCAAAACCGTATGGCACAAATATTCCATCAAAATCTCTGAGAATTTCTATGCTTTTGGGATTTTGTTCAAACTTTTCAGCCTCTATATAATGAATACAAACTTTTGCTTTGCAAGCGGCTCCTGCATGACGCAACGCCTCGTTCATGCTTACATAGCTGTCTGCTAATCCAGCATACTTACCAACCAAAGCAATTTTCACTTCATACTCCGGATTCAATACATTATCTACAAACTTTCTCCACTCTTTAAAGTCTGGCTTTCGATCCGAAAACCCAAGCCTTTTGCAGATGAAATCGCCCATTCCCTGCTCATCCAAAATGAGTGGAACCTGATAAATTGATTCGACAGTGTAGGAACAGAAAACAGCATTTTCAGGAATCGTGCCAAACAAAGCTATTTTCCTTAAAGATTCGGAATCTATCATTTCTGGGCATCTTGCAACAATAGTGTCTGGTTGAATACCGATGCGCCTTAGCTCGTTGACGCTGTGTTGGAGAGGTTTTGTCTTCATCTCTTTCGTAACATCTAAAATTGGGACTAGAGCAACATGCACGTACAAAGTGTTTTCGAAACCCTCTTCTAAACGCATCTGACGAATAGCTTCTAGGAAAGGTAAGCCTTCAATGTCGCCCACCGTGCCGCCAACTTCAGTTAAAGTTACATCAACATTAGAACGTTTTGCAACGGAGCGAATGCGACTTTTAATCTCGTTAGTCAAATGTGGCACAATCTGGACGCATCTTCCTAGAAAATCGCCTCGGCGTTCCTTTTCAATAACCGCCTTATAAACTAGACCAGTGGTGACGTTATTCTCTATTTGCAGGTTTAAGTCGAGAAAACGCTCATACCAACCCAAGTCAAGGTCCGTCTCGCCCCCATCATCTGTAACATAAACTTCACCATGCATGTAAGGATTCATGGTCCCAGCGTCAACGTTCACGTACGGGTCAATTTTTATAACAGTAGCTTTTAAGCCTCTTGCCTGAAGCATCTTGCCAATCGAAGAAGTTACAATACCCTTTCCAACAGAGCTTAACACGCCACCCGTAACAAAAACATACTTAACCATATGGTTTAGCCTCTGCAATAACAAATCCATAAACTTGAATCTGCATTTAAATTTATTCCAAAAGCTTTTCCGCTGAATCACAACATTTAGTCTTATTCAATAATTACCTAAAGTTTAAAAAGAATGCTCAACACAAATACTAATGGAAGTTGAAGGCTATGGTTACTTGTCCAAAATGTGGTGCAGAGATGAATGAAGGTGATGAATTCTGCCGTTCTTGTGGGGCGCCCTTGGCAGCGAAAACGGAGAAACCACTTGAAAAAGAAAGCTATGCTCGAGAAAGAGAGGTTTGCTTTGGTGAAGGCGAACGTCGCAGAGACTACTCAGGATTAGTTTCTTTGGGCATTTTTCTCTTAGTAGTGGGCGTTGTTTTTCTAGCAAACCCAAACGTAGTTTCCAATTTTAGTTCATGGATCGAACAAATGACAAATGAAAATGCCTTGTCAAGGCCTCCTCAAGGGCTGATTGATAGTGCTACCCTATTTTTTGTCCTGATAGGATTATCCAACTTTCTCCTTGCGGGCATCCGTTTCATGGCTGATAAAGTTATGAAACGAGTCTTGGCCGACATTTTATCGGGAGTTGCCCTGGTATTATTCGCTTACTTAATATACCTCTATGGCCGGCATGCGCTTGCATGGCAGATGGTCTTGGCAGTAGAAGCAGTAGCATGTGGATTACTTATAATATTGTACACTGTATTGCGCTATCTGTTTCCGAAAAAACTTCAATAATCATTATACGCATATACGAAAAACCCGCACTTTTTAGTAAATAAAAACAAATAGCATAATTTGATTGGGGAAAAAACAAAACATGAATGTTCTCTTTGTAGAACCTCCAAAGGATATCTGGTTTGTAATGGGGGAGTATTTGCCTCCGCCTTTTGGAATACTTCAGCTTGCCGCCTACCTTGAAAGAGAGATGAAAAATGTGGAAATTGAGGTACTGGATTGCAACGCTCAGCAAATAGACTGGAAAGGGATGGAAAAGAGAATAGAATCATTCAATCCTGACATTGTAGCTTCAAGCGCGTTAGCTACATGCAACACCTACTTAGTTGCTAGAACATTAGAAACTGCAAAAAGAGTAAACCCAAACATCCTCACGGTCGCTGGAGGACAGCACTTCACCGCAACAGCCCAAGAAAGCTTAGAAACATATCCGGAAATAGACATTATCGTTCGAGGAGAAGGCGAACAAACCTTTACAGAACTCGTCAAAAAGGCAAACAAGAAATCATCTCTTCGACAGATAAAAGGAATATCATTCTGGGACAATGGAAAACTCTTACATAATCCTCCGAGGCCACTCATTGAAACTTTAGACGCGCTACCATATCCTGGATACCATTTTGTTAAGGACATTGTTCATAAGTATCATTTTGCCCCAATGGTTGGTCACGATGCTCCCTACGCTTTAATTGAGGGTTCAAGAGGTTGTCCCCATAACTGTGCATTTTGCACTCAATGGAGACATTGGCAAGGCACGTGGAGAATAAAAACTCCTCAACGCATTGCAGATGAAATGGAGTTCTGCTATCAAAACTATGGTACCAGATTTATTTGGTTGACGGATGATAACTTTGGCTTTGGCAAGCGGGCAAGTGAACTCGCTGACGATATTATACGGCGAGGAATCGCAAAGGATTTAATGTGGTTTACACAAGCGAGATGCGATGACGTCGTGAAACATAAGGATTTTTTGCCCAAAATGTGGAAGGCAGGTCTCCGTTGGGTCCTTCTAGGCGTGGAAAGTCCAAAACGATCCACTCTCGAAACTTTCAGGAAGAACATAACCCCTAAGGACGCTAAAGAAGCTGTGAAATTACTGAAGCAAAACGACATTTTTGCCCAGGCAATGCTTATAATAGGTGAACGAAAAGACACAGCAAAATCGATTGCGGATTTAAGAGAGTTTGTGAACGAGTTAGACCCACACTTCGTCATATTCGCCATCCTCACACCTTTTCCTGGGACAGAGCTTTTTGAAGAGGCTAAGAGAAACGGGTGGATAGAAGACTTCAACTGGTCGCATTATGACATGGTTCACGCCATAATGCCCACAGAAACATTGTCAAGGAAGGAGGTGCAAGAAGAACTCTACAACTGCTATAGAAGTTTTTATGGTTCTTTGAGGAGGAGAATGCAAGGATTGTTTTCCCCAAATGAGATGAAAAGAAGGGTTTACTGGTACATGGCTTTCAAAGGCATTATTAAAGAGTTTAAAACGCTCTTTTAGGAGACATTGAATGACAAGTACACGCTATTATCCTTTTTTAATCTTCACAATAAGCACATCTACTTTTGGATTATTCATCGCACTGCTATTTGCGCTTAATCCGCCAATAACTTACGAAAATTTTTTCTGGCGAAAACCATTAGTCGGGTCAGTCTTCGATCTTATTTGCATATTGGGGATTTTTGCCGCTTTCTTTCCTAAGAAATGCTCAGAAGCATTTCATTTCCGAAGAAAGGAGACGACTTTTACTTCTCATCAGACTTTCACCACCTCAAAAGGACATCACCCTAACTGCAAAGAATTTTCAGCCCATGTGATACACATAAGTAGTCATACGCTTTGTGCAGCGTGCACTGGTTTGCTTCTCGGGGCACTTATAGCCCTCACTGGAACAGCTTTCTATTTCTTTGGTGGATGGCGTATGGAAGAAATGAGTTTTCCAGCAGTCTTGATTGGAGTGATAGGAGTGACTCTCGGATTTTTTCAAATAAAATCTAGAGGCTTTATTCGTATGCTTTTAAACATATTTTTTGTTCTCGGAGCCTTTCTAATTCTAGCTGGAATTGACGAGTTAACCCAAAGTCTATTCATTGATCTGTTTCTGATTATTTTGATTGTTTTTTGGGTTTTGACAAGAATACAGCTCTCACGGTGGGATCACTGGAGAATTTGCAGTAGCTGTAAATCTCCATGTGAAGTTCAGGAAGCAAAGAAAAATTGGGGTTAAATCCTGCGGCGCATTCCATAAACGGCGCCGACAACGATTAGTATCCCAAAAATTATTACTGCAAACGGCCAGACTTCCACAGTCGTCGGAATCAGTTTTGCCTGTTGCAGAAGCCATAGCAACCCCGCAAGGAGTATTATCACCCCAATGGCCAAGCCCACAATTGTTCCGCCGCGGGGAATTCCGAAACATTCTTCTTCAGGTCGTCTGTGACGCTCCACTCCAAAACATTCCTCTCGTTTCTGAACTGGGTAAAGCGGTGCTCCACATTGAGCACACACTTTGGCATCGTCCGGATTCTTGGCACCACACTTAACACAGTAAACCATTCTATTCTCTCCGCATTACATTCTTTGTTATAATGTTCTTAAGACTTTTGGTGAGACAAAGGTTCCTGAGACTGCAACTGTTCAGCTTGGCTTATGATCAAATTTAATTGCTCTCTGTTGAGCGGAAAACCATGGAAAGATTTCCCTCGAAGCTTAAAATTTTTAAGAAACGTTTTCTTTACTTGTAAGGGTTTGTCAAATCTTATGACATATTTGAATTCTATGGCCTTTTTCCATCCCCATTTTTCACATTCGCGTCTTTCCTCTTCTGAGAGTTCATCCGAAGCGCAGATGTTTCCTATTTCACCATAGCCTATGATGGCATCGCCTATGTTGGTTTTGTGCACGAATATTATGGTTTGTCCCATATTCCACTTTCTGCGGGTACTGGTGTAGTAAATTGCGAGGTTGAAAACTTGGTCAACCCACTCTTTTGTGGATATCCTTAGAATGTAACCTTCAGCTTCAACCATTAAAGTAGTCCCTATTGTTACTATTTATGGCTTTATGGCTATTTTAATTTCGCTTTTTGATGTAGAAAGTATCTCAAAAGCCTCGTTTATGTCTTCCAATCTCATTTTCCTTGTAATAAGTGGCTTAACATCGATTGTTCTTGAGGCTATTAGGTTTAGGGCTTTTCGAAAATGTAACGGAGTCGTGTGAAAAGTGCCTAAAACTGTTACCTCTCCATAATGAAGCTGTTCTGTGCTGAGTTTGATTTCTGTTCCGGGTGGGCATCCGCCAAATTCTAGGACTGTTCCGCCTTTCTGGACAAGTTTTAGGGCTTGCTCCCATGTAGAGGGTAATCCTATTGCTTCAATGGCAACGTCTGCACCGTAACCGCCTGTAAGTTGCCTAACCCTTTCTACAGCGTCTACTTTTCCAGCGTTAATTGTTTCATCTGCGCCTGACTTTTCTGCAAAGTTGAGCCTTTCCTCCACAAGATCTATGACTATCACTTTTTCGGCACCAATTTTCCTGACGGTTAATAGATGCAGTAATCCTATTGGTCCAGCACCGATTATAGCTACAGTATCGCCTAGTTTCACTCTTGCCTCTTCAACTCCATGCAAAACACATGCCAAAGGTTCTGTGATTGCAGCTTCCTCATAATAAACATGCTGCGGAATTTCTTGCATGTTCACCAGAACCATGCGGGCTGGAACCTTTATGTACTCTGCATAGGCTCCCCAAAGCCAAATCATGTTTTCACAAAGATTGTACTTGCCTTTCTGACACATTGTACAATGCAAGCATGGAGCGCTGTTTCCGGCACGGACGCGCATGCCCTTTTCAGGCCACTCTAAACCTTCGCCAACTTGAGCAACTTCGCCTGCCCATTCATGCCCGAAGATTGTTGGAAGTTTTATGACCTTTTCAACGTAGCCTCTCTGAAAAATCTTCAAGTCTGTGCCACATGTTGTGGCTGATTTAACCTTAACAAGAACCTCGCCGGCCCCAGCCTTTGGCACTGGAATGTCTTCGATTCTTAGGTCTTTTACGCCGTAAAGCATGGCTACCTTCATTTCTATCACTCGTTTAAAACTATAAACAGCCCTATATGGAGATTTCTCCCGCACACTCCCCATTTTCTGTTTGAAGGTTACTACGTGCATTCTAAGAGTAGGCTTCTTTAAACTTTCCATTTTTCTTTATACTCATTTAAACAGACTAGGCTTTTTTGAGTGGTTTGGCTAGGTTTTTCTGTTAAAATATGCCTCGGGGCAGCCTTTTGTGGATGAAAAGCGTGGTTTGCGAAAGTATATCGCTAATAATATAGAAGCGTAGACAAAAATAATTCCAAGGGCCAAGACTTTGTTGCCAAAAACTGATTCGTAGAAAGAAGCGTTTGAACCCACCTAGAAATTTTATAGACGAAGTCTGAAGACTAGGACCATTCTTCATAAACTATATATGAACGAAACTTTAATTATAATGAGAGAAAGGGGGAGATTTCAAATAATACTATGCAGTGTTTCGTTGGTGCATTCTGGGGTTTCGTTTGATTTTCTCCCTTTCAGAGCGCCGAGTGTGTGGCGTGATGAAATAAATCTTCCAAAAAAAGGAGGAATGAAAAATCAACATAAGAAACAAAAAGGTGTTGATATCGATACTGCTGATAGCTTGCGTTGTTTCAGCGTCTTTCGTGGCGTTACGACTTGTTACGAGTTCAGTAGCTGAGCATCAGACGATTTACGTGGAACCTTCATATGTGCAGGTAGTGCCATGCACAAATTTCACGGTTAACGTGAGAATTCGCAATGTTGTCGATCTGTACGGTTGGCAGTTCAATATGTCCTTTGATCCCACAGTCATGCAATGTTTGAGCGTGACGGAAGGCCCGTTCCTTAGCTCTAATGGAACCAAGCCTACCATCTTTCTAGGCCCCATCATAAACAACACCGATGGATGGATTCTGGTGGGTTGCACGCTTTTGGTGCCACCTGGAACCAGTGGAGGTTGCGTGTTGGCATACGTCACATTTCACTGCACTGCGCTGGGCAACAGCAGTCTAGTTCTCCACGACACGATGCTGATCAACTCAGCTGGGGCGCCGATATCTCATAACGTGGAAAATGGCTTCGTTGAACAAGCACGCTCGCTCACATATATGTACAAAGTGAAGTTTGAGTGCGGATGGCAAAATGTAACAATACAGCCGTGCACTCCATGTAATATTAGTCAGAGGATTACTGTGGAAACCCTTACTAGAACACAGGTAAATGTTTATAATCCAAATGATTTCGCTGTTAATGTAACCAAGTACTTTGTCTTAATCTTGCCGGAGGACAGAGAGTTCATACCGATCGGCCCATGCAATGTTTGGACACCCTTCCCTGGTGGTGGTCGCACTTGTCACATTCACATAATTGTTCCTGAAAGAAAGGGTTTCGAAATAGACTGTGACGATGTGCGTAAGTGGTCTCAGTTTCCTGACCCGGACAATCCAATCCCACTGCTCAACTGCAGCTGGCCCTTCTTCAAGGGCTTTGTGATCATCGAATGTACCTTGCCGCCGTGGGCTTTGCCGCTTGAGGTGGTAGCTGTCTACAACAAGGAAAGCGCGGACATGGTTGACAAGATAACCTTTCATTTGAATTTCACCCTGCCCCCGGTAGACACACTTCTGGGAAAACTTAAAGTCTACGAACCCTACGAAATCTCAGCGAAAATTCCATTCGAGCCAGCAAACCTGACAGTTTGCGAGGAGGTAGGGCAGCTATTAGGTTGGACTATCCCCTTCGAAGACGAACCCTGGATAGGAGTAGTGGAAACAAACACCTACTTCGACTTCTTAGAATGCGTTGCCAAAGAGAGAATAGTGTTCACTCTGAACCCAACAAACAAAATGGTCGAAAAATTCCTGAACCAAACATGGCCTGTTGAAATGCGTCCACCGGGATTTGTGTGGCCAGATTGGATTTGGCCATGCAAAATCTACGAGATGAAAATAGAAGAAAAATTCTGTAAACCTTGGCAAGAAGTGATAGTAGATCCAGAGGCGAACATCAGAGACTACATGACTACTACGCTGATCAATTTGGGCGTTCCTGAAAACATCACCAGAAGTATCATGTCAGCAATTGGGATAAAAATACTCGATATTGACGTCGGCAAAGGCGTTGGAACCAGCATAGACGTCGAATACATCAAACCAGAGATCATCATCCCTCTGGGATAACCAACCAGCAAACCAACCGACCACCCACTTTCAACAACAGAAACACCCAACATCTTAGCGAGTTTCAGGAGGATAAAGCAGTATGAATACCAAACAGAAATTGAAGAACTGCCTAGCTATGACCTTGTTCCTAACACTTGTGTTGTCATCTTCGTTTGTGGTTCCAACAGGTTCATGGACCTATCCTGACTGCACTGAAGATACTAGGTACGAGGAGTTTGGTCCCAGAGCTGACAGACTGCTAATCAAAATGTATGCTACCTTGGATGCCGAATGCACTGATATGGAAATGTGTGGAATCGACGTTATGGATTGGCCATTGACGAAGCCCTGGGTTGATAAGTGGAGTGCACCACCATACAATGATTCCATCAAGCTGGTTGATTATGGTTGCGACTTTGACGAGATAGTGCTTGAGATGAACAACAATCCAAACCAGTTCCTAGGCAACCCGCCTAATCCAGCCTACCCTAATCCTGTCTATCCCAACCCATGTAGCGTATCCAGCTTCCGACATGCATTAGCCCATCTCATTGACAGGCAATACATTATAACATATATCGATCAAGGATTTGGTATTCTCATGTACACGGAGGTTCCGCCGTGTTTGGGCCCATATCAGCATCCGGGTATATACCCCGGTGGTATATGGACCCCGGGCGAAGACTTGTCACATCCATTTAATCTGACAGAGGCAGCGCGTCTGCTTAACGAGGATGGCTTTCTCATAGGCCCCGACGGCTGGAGATACTGGGACCGCGACCAAAATGGCATAAAGGACCCGGGTGAAGAACTGGTACTCAAATTCTTGATTAGGTCTGATGACTCAAAAAAGAGACACATTGGAGAGTATGTCGTAACTCAGCTTCAAAGCGACCCGATTAAGATACACGTCAACGCGATTTTCGGCACCCGAACGCTATGCACCATGATGGTAATGGCTGACAAAGACTTTCACCTATTCACTGGAGACCGAAACCTAAGGAAAGACCCTGACTACCTTTACGAGATGAAGCACAGCCAGATGTACTGGCATCCAGGCATATGTCCCAACTACATGTTCTTCAACAATTCGGAATACGATCAATGGGCGGAACAACTGAAATTCGCAAACACCGTGGACGAGGCCGTACAAGCAGCATGGAAGTGCCAGGAGGTCTATGCTACCCCATGCAAAATCGGATCAATACCAATAGAATGTCGATATGGAATTAAAGCTATGAAGCGATGTTACAGCGGCACACCAGGCATATATGACGAAGAAGACATGTACGAGACCCAGCCATGGAAAGGTTTCGTCAACGGGTACTGGTCTAAATGCAGCTGTGGCGGCGCCATGGGAATAAACAGCTGGTGGACGTTCCTCAACGCCTATCCGGAAGGACACTTGATGGGAGACTGTCAACACATGACCATCAGATACGGATTCTCTGTTCCTGACCTGCAGTCCCTGAACCCCATTTACGCCAACGACTACTGGGAATGGGAGGTCATGAACAAAATCTACGACACCCTACTCAAAGAAGACCCATACACGCTGGAAGACATTCCTTGGATGGCGAAAAACTTCACAGTGGGTACATATGTCCATCCCATCTACGGAGTATGCACCAAGGTCAAGTTCACTCTCCGAACAGACGTAACTTGGCAAGATGGCGTTCCGTTCTCAGTAGCAGACGTTCGTTTCACGATATCTGAGCTTCCAAAGAAACTGGCTGAAATGGGATATCCGCCACCTTGGTGGCATCAAAAGGTCAAATTTGTTCTGGATTGTAAAATCATAGACCCGTGCAACATCGAGGTTCTCTTCAATGTAAACAGCATCTGGGCGTTACACTGGGTAGGCGAGTTGAAGATACTTCCGAAGCACATTTGGCAGCCCATCGTTGAAACTCTAGACCCAACCACGTTTGCTCCAGATCCAAACCTGATTGGATGCGGGCCGTGGAGACTAGCAGCCTACGAGCCAATGGTATCTACACTTCTTGTGGCCAACAAACCATCCAGCACAGTACAAACAGGCCTGCCAGGCAGCGTGCCTGTGCACTCACCTTACGGATACTTCCGTTGGCGCCCAATCCACGTGAACGTTCACATCTCAGACCCGCCGGAATACGAATTCGCACAGAAGGTTCCGCCAAACACAACCTTCACAGCAAAAGTAACCCTGCACAACGAATGGATCAACCCAATGCCAAACACCGCAGGCGCCCCCCCCACGGGCCTTCTGGTCGTCGATAAATACGTCTGGCTAGTATATCCGAACGGTACAGAAGTGGCACTCGTCTACGAAACTGCAGAATTGCCCTACTGTGTGCCTCACGAAGAAATCTTCAACCTCCAGTTAGACCGATGCCACCACCAACTGAAAGTTGCAGTGCACATAAAAGGCCCACCCGAAATATTGGTCACGAAAGAAGGCGGAACAATCTGGGTGCCCAACCCGTGGGTTTGCCAGTGGATAAACTACACCTACGACTTCTGGGTAACTATCAAGGAAGATATATGCGGCGACTCATGGCCAATCAGCGGAGAATTCACCAACGTCATGGGACTGCAATTCAAACCTGGACGTTGCCAGTACTCAGTTCCCGACTGTTACGTCAACACACTTGACGTAGTAGAGGCCACAAGAGCCTATGGAAGCTACCCAGGCCATGCCAAATGGGATGGACGCGCCGACATCACTAACGACTACAAAATCGACATAAAAGACATCGCCGCAATCGCCAAAAAATCCGGCTGGGGCGGACCACCACCATTCAAACCCGGTCCAGTCCAGCTCGTCGTGAACCCAGCCACTCAAACCGTAGAAATGGGTAGCAGTTTCGCAGTCAATATAGACATTGCGAATGTCAGCGACCTCTACGGCCACGAGATCAAACTATCCTACAACACCACAGTTTTGGACTGCTTACAAGTCATTAAGGGTCCATTCCTCACAAGCGCGTGGCCAACCCTCTTTACTGCGAAGACAGACGAACCAGGAGGCATAATTTCGATAAGCGATGCTTTAATGGCAAACCTAACCGGTGTAAATGGTAGCGGAACACTAGCGACGATCACCTTCAACGCTACAGCGACGGGAAAAACAGCGCTACACTTATTCGACACCCAACTAGCCAACAGTTGGCATCAACCGATCGGTCACACAGCATTTGACGGAACCGTTGAGGTCACCCGCATCCATGACATAGCCATCACAAATGTCACAACCTCCAAAACCGTAGTGGGACAAGGTTTTAACATCACAATTCATGTGACTCTGCAGAACAACGGAAACTACACGGACACCTTCACAGTTTGGACCTTTTGCGGCTTACATCAAAACATCACCTTACAGAGTCTCAGTTCAATAACAATACACTATACCTTCAGCACATCAAAATTAAAGAAAGGAACCTACAAAGTATGGGCTTATGCCCCCATGCCAGACGATGCAAGACCGAACGACAACATCCGCGTCGGCACCACGTTTCTCGTCTCCATGGTTGGCGATGTAGATGGTGACGGCAGGGTCTCAGGATTGGACTTGACAACGGTTGCGTGGTCCTTCGGATCCTATCCAGGGCATCCAAGATGGAACCCAAACACAGACATAGACGGAGACAACAAGGTCTCAGGA
>Ga0209725_1000342_pt1 | contig 28529 bp, 28 predicted proteins | sample I18A1metaG_FD_184145 | JGI IMG/M metagenome (GOLD analysis project Ga0209725, IMG submission 184145) | Lake sediment bacterial and archeal communities from Gulf of Boni, Indonesia to study Microbial Dark Matter (Phase II) - ​I18A1 metaG... | ecosystem: Environmental > Aquatic > Freshwater > Lake...
AGAACCTAATTGTGTATGGGGGTACAGGGAAGGCCGCTAGGAATTGGGAATGCTATGACGCAATCGTTGAGTCGCTTATCAACCTCAAGGAAGATGAAACGTTGCTTGTTCAGAGTGGAAAGCCGGTTGGAGTGTTCACGACAAATCGTTGGGCTCCAAGGGTACTCATCGCTAATAGTCTGATCGTACCGAAATGGGCGAACTGGGACTACTTCTTCGAGCTTGAGCAGAAGGGATTGATAATGTTTGGTCAGATGACCGCAGGATCGTGGGCGTACATCGGAACGCAGGGGATTCTCCAAGGCACATATGAAACTCTTGCATCTGTGGCTAGGGAGCACTTCAATGGAAACCTCAAGGGCAGACTTGTCCTTACCGCAGGTCTCGGTGAGATGGGGGGAGCTCAACCCTTGGCAGTCGCGATGAACGAGGGTGTTGCTCTAGTTGTAGAGATCAATAAGAAAGCCATAGAGCGGCGGCTACGACATGGCTACCTGGAGACTTGGACGCAGAGCCTAGACGAAGCAGTGGATATGGCAAAGCAAGCTCAGCATGAAGGTGTACCGAGGAGTATTGGATTGTTGGGCAATGCAGCTGACGTTCATCCTGAACTCGTGAGGAGAGGAGTGATTCCTGATGTGCTCACAGATCAGACGTCTGCTCATGATCCGCTTAACGGGTACTATCCGGCTGGGCTTTCAACGGAGGAGGCGGATGATCTCAGGCAACGGAATCCTCAGCAGTACCTCGGAAGAGCAAGAGAGAGCATGCGACGCCAAGTGGAAGCTATGGTCTCAATGATGGAGAAGGGCGCTGTAACCTTTGAGTACGGTAACAATCTCAGAGAGCAGGCAAAGGAGGCTGGTTGTGATAGCGCCTTTGCCTTTCCCGGCTTTGTCCAGAGATACATAAGGCCGATGTTCTGCGAAGGGAGGGGTCCGTTCAGATGGACATCGCTTGTGGGAAATCCTGATGACATATTCAAGCTTGACGAAGTTATTCTGAAAGAGTTCTCTCAGAACAGGGAGCTTTGTCGCTGGATACAGAAGGCTCGGAACCAAGTGAAGTTCCAAGGCTTGCCGGCTCGGGTTTGCTGGCTCGGGTTCGGAGAGAGAGCGAGATTCGGTCTGATCATGAATGAGATGGTTCGAAACGGAAGGCTTTCGGGACCGATATGGATCGGTCGAGACCATTTGGATGGAGGCAGCGTGGCGTCTCCTAACCGTGAGACAGAAGGTATGAAGGATGGGAGCGACGCCATTGCGGATTGGCCGATTCTGAACGCGCTTCTGAACGCTGTGGCTGGAGCTTCTTGGGTTTCTGTTCATCACGGTGGTGGAGTTGGGATAGGGTATAGTATTCACGCTGGAATGTGCCTTGTCGCAGACGGCACGTCGGAGGCTGATGATCGAATAGGGAAGGTTCTGACCACTGATCCGGGAACCGCGATAATTCGACATGTCGATGCCGGATATGAGGAAGCCGGGAGGGTTGCTCGGGAGAAAGGCTTGAAGATCCCTATGTTGGATAAGAAGTTGACTTGAGCAACCAGCTCTGAGATTGCTTTCTAGAGTTGCGCTGACTCTGTGTAGCTTTTATTTGCGTAGCTCGCCTACTCCTGAACATCTTGTAAGGTGTTAGGCTGTGAGCAAGGTCCCTCTTGACGGTGAGAATCTCACTATTGAACAGGTTGTCGAGGTTGCGAGAAACGGAGTGGAAGTTGAGCTGTCGCCTGCGGCACGGGCAAGAGTTGAGGCTTCACGAGCCGTAGTGGAGAATATGCTGAGAGAACGGAAGCCGGTTTATGGAGTTACGACAGGATTCGGTGCTCTTTCCGGGACGCGTATCTCGCCTGAGGATGCAGTGGAGCTTCAGCGAAATCTCATTCGAAGTCATTCAGCGGGTGTCGGTCGTTCCTCAGATACCGAGACTGTGAGGGCGATGATGCTGTTGCGGGCGAACACGTTGGCCAAGGGGTATTCAGGGATCAGGCTGGAAACCTTGGAGACGCTTATCGAGATGGTCAACCGACGGGTCCATCCGTTGGTTCCTGAGAAGGGTTCGGTGGGTGCTAGCGGTGATCTTGCGCCGTTGGCGCACATGACTGCCGTGCTGATGGGAGAGGGAGCCGCGGAGCACAAGGGAATAGCAGTGGCAGGGGGAGAAGCCATGAGGAGGGCTGGGCTGAAGCCTGTCGAACTCACAGCCAAGGAAGGTCTAGCCTTGATCAATGGAACCCAGTTTTCCACGGCAATAGCAGTCATCACATTGTATGACAGTGAGAGGCTGATTGCAAATGCGGAAATAGCTGGCGCAATGACATTGGAGTCGTTGCATGGTCATCTGGAATCTCTTGACGAAAGACTACATGCCGCAAGACCCCATCAAGGGCAGATTACTACGGCAAGGAACCTGAAGAAGCTGCTTTCCAGTAGTCAGATGGTTTCTGAATCTCTTCCTCGCGAGGGCAAGGGAATCCATGACTCATACTCGATCAGATGTATGCCTCAGGTTGCCGGGGCCGCTAGAGATGCTCTAACCCACGTTCGAAAGGTGCTGTTGACTGAGATAAACTCGGCTACCGACAACCCACTTGTTTTTGCTAGTGATGGCGTGTGTATTTCTGGAGGGAACTTTCATGGGCAACCTATCGCTATCTCCTCGGACATTCTTGGAATCGCGTTGGCTTCGGTGGGGAATATTTCAGAGAGGAGAATTGCCCGACTGATGAATCCTGTGACAAATGAGGGGCTGACGCCGTTTCTTGTCCCCAGCTCAGGCAGGGAAGGTCTCAACTCAGGGTTCATGATGACACAGACAGTCGCGGCCTCTCTGGCTTCAGAGAACAAGGTTCTCTCTCATCCCGCTAGCGTTGACTCACTTCCGACTTCGGCAGACTTTGAGGACTTCGTCAGTATGAGTGCTTCCGCCGCATCGAAGGCTAGAGAGATACTCGAAAATGTGGAGCGAATAGTCGCAATAGAGTTTCTGTGCGCCAGTCAAGCATTTGATCTGAGAGGCGCGGAAAAACTAGGTAAGGGAACACGCATTGCCTATGAGAAGATTAGAAGCAAAGTTCCTGCATTGACAAAAGACCGGGAAATGTCTCCGGACATCGCAACGGTTGTGTCGATGATCAGAAGCGGTGAGATTCTCACCGCGGTTGAGGGTTCTGTAGGAACGCTATAGGTTAGGAGAGTGCATGTCCTACGACATGCGCTCTGGGCGAGTTCATTATCGATTCTACTTTGTACTCAGACCCGGGTTTGCTACTTCGAACATTCTTTCCAGCGGGGCCTTAGCCTTTCGAGCAATGTCTCGTGGGACTTCAGCTCTGTACCGGTCTTCCTTGAGTGCTAGGTAGATTCTTTGAAGCGTGTTCAACTTCATGTTTACGCACCAAGCTCCTTCATATGCGGGTACGAAGGTTTTGTTCGGGTTCTCTCTTTCAAGTCGGTGCAGAATTCCCAGCTCCGTTGCTATGATGAATTTTCCTGTATTGGAGTTCTTCGCGTGCGTGCACATTTGTGAGGTTGATCCTATGAAGTCCGCAACGCTCTGGACTTCAGGAGTACACTCAGGATGTGCCATCACTTCTGCCTGCGGGTTCTCATCCTTCAGAAGCAGAACATCTTCCTTCAGAAAGAGTACGTGCGTTTGGCAGAAGCCTCTCTCTGGGATTGGGATCAGTTTCTTTCCAGTTTTCTGTTGCACGTACCAGGCGAGGTTGGCGTCTGGTCCGAAGATCACTGTATCTGAGTCCAGGGACTCGACTACTTTCACTGCGTTGGCTGAGGTGCAACAGATGTCGCATTTGGCCTTTGCCTCTGCTAGCGTGTTGACGTAGAGGACGACCGGTGCTTTTGGGTACCTTCTCTTCCATTGATCTACCTGAGAGGCTGGCAGCATTGCCGCCATTGGGCATCTTGCGCCTAGGCTGGGCATGAGCACTGTCTTCGTCGGGTTTAGTATCACTGCGGTTTCGGCCATGAAGTCGACAGAGCAATGTACGATGACTTCGGCTTCAGGTTCTTCAACGGCTTTCTTGGCGAGACCCACGCTGTCATCGACGTGGTCCGCTATGTCTTGGACTTCTGGCCGCTGATAATTGTGGGCTAAAATGAGTGCATTTCTTTCCTTCTTGAGTTTCAAGATCTTTTCAGCTAAATCCTGATCGACTCTCGGCGTCTGGGTCATCGTTGGCATCGCTCTCTACATCGAGGGTTCTTGGCTAGAGTCTAATAGGTCTGGGTTATGCGTTTTGGTCATTGCTTCTGCGGCCCTTTAGGTAGATTGGTCTGCTATTCTGGGTTAAGCGTAGCGTGAAGAAGGTGCAAGTTATGAGGAACGAAATTGAGTGTCATTCTATTGATGGCTCTATCGGACGTGAAGACTCAACCTAGATTCTAGGAAATCTAGCGCCTTGACGCAGCTGTAAACTCACCAATGAGCGGCGGGATTCTGTTGCCTAGAAGAGTTCGCTAGAAGTGTCTTCCACATCTTGGGCAATACCAGCCTCGAATGCTGGGGACGTAAAGGAGAGCGGATCTGCACTGAGGACAGAGCGCCACTCTTCTCGGAGGCCTTTGCACGGCTTTGCTTGAGAGCCCTGCTGCCAGCAGGACCGCGGCAGTAGTTACGCTCACTACCATGCAGATGATGAGCCACATTCCAAAGGGAAGCGACGGTGGCGGCTCCAAATTGAAGCGTGTTAAGGGTGAGAGTGCCGATGTGTGGGTTTCATCTCCCTGCCATGATGCCGTTACATTCCATGATCCTGCTTCCTGAGGCGTGAAACTCGTGTCGTTGTATAGGCCTGCGCTATTTGTCGACACGTATCTGACTATTGGAGCGCCGGTCGGCTTTCGATAGGTGAGCGTGACGTTCACTCCTTCAAGCGTCGGAATGATGTAGCCATAGGTTGCCAGATCCCGGCCTAAAGTCATTCGGTACCTTGTAACGAAGCAGGAAATTTGTGTCCGAATCTTTGTCACAAGAAGGTTGATCATAGGGGAATACATGTCAGGGAACGAGTCACTCGGATATACGTAAGCCCTTACACCGTACTCTCCAATAGCTGCAGGTGTCCATGAGTATTCGTACATGCCCGAGGCCTCGGTTGGAGCGGTGGTGAGGTTGCTCCAATCCAGAGCACTTGTTGTTCTCACTTGGATTGTTACAGGTGCTGAACGAGGTGGGCTTACGAATACTCTCACGGCAACGCTTGATCCAATTTCGATGAAGAATGAGCTAAGGGTACACAAGATAGTTGGAGTGATTGGTGGGGGAGGCGGCGCGCTGTTTGAGACTCCTTTGGTGGCAGGTTGCAGCTTCCAGTCGTCTATCGAATCGGTGTCGATGCCGTCGGGAACTCTGGCCCATGCGGTATTGTCCGCGACTGGCTTGCTCAGCGACGGTGTCCTGTCGATCTGCAACCCGTTATTGTCGAGCAGAAAGACAGATTCGATGCTAGGATCCATGGCTGGGAACGGAAGATCCATGACATAGTATCCTTTCGCCACAATTAAGGTTCCGACAGGTATTGTCAGAGTGATTCCCGTGGATCGCGTCACTATCTTCCAGAGTGAGATACCGTATGCAGAATCCGTGGGGTTATACAATTCTACCCATTGAGGGCCGGTTGGCGGATTAGAATCGAACTCATTTATCACAACATCCATTCCAAAGATTGCTTGGGATGGACCTAGGCTTTGATTCAGAATAGTGAACGCAGCGAGGGTGAGCAGTTGGATCATAAGTGCTGCGTGTCTCTTCAAGACATGCACCAGAACCATGTTACTTGAGATTGCTTATAATAGCTATGCCATGCAATCCCTCATTCATGTTCCGGGAAAAGATGAGTTCTTGATGTTGATATGCCAAAGGACGGATGTTGACGCTGTTCTTCATCTTGCCTGATCTATTATTTCCAGAGCTCGCACCGCGTCGTTGATGGTTGGGGAAGGAGACGTGCGCCTCTCTAGGCAGTCTGCGAAATACCTTAGTTCTCGCTCCAAAGGGGGTATCCATACAACAGGCACCTCCTCTCCGTTCTCGAATAGTCTCCATCGGTTTGCTTCGAAGTAGGCAAAGAGAGTCTTGTCATTGAATGTCGCTACCCAACGTCGTATCTTGGGGCCGGAACAACAATCGGATATTACGAGGGCCTGTGTCTCTTCGAAGGAAAGTTCAAGTTCTCCGAAGTGAAAACTTTGGCTGGAACGGACTGACGCTGATTTGGGTTCGCCGAGCATCCAACGCAGAAGATCGATATCGTGAATGGCCAGATCCTTTAGGACGCCGGTCTGCCTCGCAACTAGGGTGGGCGCCCCGGATCGCTGACAGAATATGGTTAGTGGTTTTCCAATCTCCTTGAAGATTGAATGGAGTTTCTCGAATACGGGGTTGAATCGTTCTATGAAGCCTACCATTGAAAGGCATTTTGGATTGTCTCGGGCCAAGCTGGCTAAGCGTTTGGCCTCCTCGATGTTTGTGGCGACGGGTTTCTCAAGCAAGATATGTCTTCCAGCTTCAATTGCTTCAGTTCCCACTTCTGCAAGGCTTTGCGCGGGAACAACCACATCGAGAGCCTCGGAGCTTCGAATAAGTTCCCTTAAGCTTTTGAAGAAGAACTCGCCTTGATACGCCGGATCATAGGCTCCGACAATCTCAACGTTTGAGACTTTCTTCCAAGACTCGAAATGTCTTTTTCCCCAACTGCCGTACCCTGCAATGCCGACCTTTACAGTCAATTCGCTACCTCCGAGATTTGGAACTCAGCAAGGTGAAGTGGCCTATTCGAACGCATAATCTTTCTTCTGCGCATATATTGTCTCTGAACTCTTTCTTGGTAAGCAGTCGTCGGTTTTCGCATAAATCTTTTGGAGAAGGTTTCTCATCCGCCATGGGAAACAGGAACCAAAGCTACCGTATCGTTGCTTCTGATCAGTGTCTTCAATCCTTTGAGGACGCTGATGTCCTTGTCGTTGACGAGTACGATTACGTTTGGGCCGACGGTCTTGGAGACGGGATCGATTACAGCACGTTCAAAGTCCCTGCTGGAGACTTTGCGACAGAGTTCTGAGATTGCTTCTGTCACAGTCAATGACCTCTTTTTGGGCTTGAGGAAGATCACTGGCTCTCCTACAAGTCCTTTCAGCCCGCCTGTTAGCCTCACTTTGATTTCCATTGCAGTCACGTGCCTACTTGAATAGGAAGACTTGCTCTTCGTATCTTCTGTTCTCTATTAGTGAACCGGGATCAAGTCTTTGTAGTGGTTTCTTCTTGAGCATCTCTATCAGCTGCCTGTTCGCTTGTTGGAGCTCCAAGTCTCGGTTCCGAAGGATCTCGATGGGAACATCAATACCGAGTGGCCTGGCAGGTATTATGTGCCTAGTTGCCTTGTGAGGAAAGAGATCGCCTCTCAATCCATGTCTTCTAACGTCCTGTTTTGTTATTGGTGGAGGAACGAGAATGAGCTGAGCCGTTCCTTCCTCTAGTTTTCTCAGCGCATCACTTTCAGTCTCGTAGTCCACTTCATATCCGAGGCTTTTTGCCATTTGTTCGATACATGCCACGAGTTGGAAGTTCTGTCTTACGTCTGCCTCCTTGCTCTCTACTGTGAGGCACTTCTGTCTCGTTGCGAAGAAGGCCGCTGCGGTTCCAGCTTCCAAGCGCTTTGTGGCCTCTTGCATATTCGACTCTGCGGTTTTGATGTTCCAGCGCGTCAACTCTTCGACAAGGCTTCCTGTGTCTTCTTTGCTGAGGGTGCGGTACCAAGTGCCGACCTTTATTGAGGGGTTCTCATAGTCTACAAGGCATACGGGCATCCTGGCACATCCAATCTGCCTTAGGGCGGCGGCTCGATGCATTCCGTCGAGAACTACGATTGTCTTCTCGTCGACTATTACAGGGTCCCTCAGGACGCTGTCTTTCAGGAGATCCGTAGCTAGTTCTTGAACAACTTCAGGGATTGTTTCTTCGTGCATGTGAGCGTCTTCAATGTCGACTATGGCTATCTTGAGATCTAGTTTGTCGGTTTCGATTGTGAAGGTTTCCATGCCTAAGTCTTCCTGTCGGAGCTTATCAGCCTGGCACTGGTTTAGGACTTCTTTCAGAAGTGATCTCTTGTATGATTGTTGAGGCGCCGCGAAGAGCTTCGCTCGTGATCTTGAGAATCGTGTCTCTGGTCCATGTCGTATGCGACTCTGAGAAGATGCTGGCGAGTGAAGCAAGGGTCAAGAGGAGGCTCAGCGTGGGATCGTGGCTGGCTGTCTGGGCCTGGACAGCGTCGGCGACCAGCACTTCCAAGTACTCCGGAGCTCCGAGAGCGTGTTCGAGAGCCAGCTGTGCCTTTCTGACAGCTGCCGCCATAAATGATCTGCTCCGATCTTCTCTTTGGCTTTCTCTGCCATTGTGGTACTCGACGAGTGCTTCTCTCAGATACCTAATCGCCCAAGTTCTGTTGTAGTCGCTGATTACTCGCATCCAGATCAGCTCGTCAAGATTCGTGTTACGTTGTCCGGTTGCAGAAAAATGTTTGGAGGAGTCTTCCCTCCAACTGAGAGATCGATACAATGCGACGGAGGGGTTCAGAATGAAGTGCTATTCTTTCTCACTCTCTTCGGGGAGGATTGGGGTCGCCGGGACGATGCCTGACAACCTTTGGTTTTCAATTATCTTGAGCCTTGTGACATAGCCTGCGATTCTATTCCTGACTCGCTTTGTCTTAGCGTTGACAAGCTCGTCAACAGCTTTCTTGTTCTCCTCATAGTCCGTAGAGAATCTCTGAGGGTTGGCTTGATGTAGTTCCCTTGCCAATTTCTTGATCATCTCGGTCCGAACTCTTCCCAATTGCCTTCCACCAAAGTCAGGGGTTTTTCCTGATTCTCCCGGCGTGGAATTAAACGTTTGTCTTTTCACTAGTTGTAGGGCAGCTTTCTCGGATTGACCTTCTTTTGAGTGCAAGAGGTGGTGAATGCAAGGGAGTGGGCGTAATTCTTGTCGCTTGGTACTTTTCAGGTCTGTTCTGTCGAGGCAAGACAGATTTATATGTCATTTAGTGAGAAAACGTTTGAGTGGTTGCTATTCATGGCTGCTGGAGAGCTTTCAATCGCTGCCGTGCATAGATTGATCGAGAAGGCTGGGGCGGAGCGAGTTGGCGACGACGCGGCCGAGGAGTTGCGTAGGATCTTGGAGGAGCTGGCTGAACGTGTCGGGAAGAAGGCGAAGGACCTAGCGTCGCATGCAGGGAGAAAGACCGTTAAGGCGGAGGACATTCGACTGGCAGTCAAAGAGATAATTCGTGAATGATCAGGTCGCTGTTGCAGCCTTCTACCGGTTACAGATCCTCTCAATCGCTATCGAGTTTTCGGGGGAGTCCACGGATAGAGGTAGCGTGCAGCGATGTCTCCAATGTTCTTCGAACGAGGGCATGTCTTTGTCGTCTTTGAGCTGACTATGACAGCTGCTTGCCAGTATCTATGTGCATAGTCAACATCTATTGGACGTTGGCAAGCCAGTTGTGAAACTGCATTGATGCACGACCGGAAATCACCCAGCGATAGATATGCGCTAGACTGTAGATTGTCATTTCAGCGCATAGTCCTACACAGGTGCTTTTGAGTCGACGAATCGAGATTCCTCAGGAAAATCCGAAACCTTCAGGTGGCGGTGCAGAAGAAAGTTGGGTTAATGGACGAGATTGCATACCCTTGCTTCGTCAGAAAAGAATAAGTATCTGACTGACAAGTTGATCTCGGCGACGACATTGGAGACCGAAGTAGTGAAGATTGGCAAGAGATACACAGTTGTCATTCCGAAAGGCTTCCGGGAAAGGTTGGGTGTGAGGGAGGGGCAGCTCACTGAAGTGACGTTGGAGAGGGGGCGACTGGTTTTAGTCCCGAAAATCTCAGATCCGTTCCGGAGGCTAAGCGAGCTTATCGGTGATATAACCTATAACGAGAAAACCGAGAGGAAATGCGAGCGATGGATGTTTGGGAGGACTCGGACTTAGTCTTGGGTGTTATCGGATTTGCCTGTTGCCGATACAGAGTTTCTGTTCGGGATGAGAGACTGCGATTCTAAGCATCAGCATGTGAAGTGCATTCTGGACGAACTTGAGAGAACAGCCCCTGACCGAAAGAAGGAACTTGTCATACCACCTGTAGCGCTCTTTGAACTAGTCATAGTGTGCATGAGTGAAAACAAGAGCGTGGACATCATCATCGAGATATTAGATCTCATCAAGGACATTGCTTCTAGGTACAAACTGGAGATTCTGGACTTTAGCCCTGATCAGCTTGTTAAGGGCTTAACCGTCTACAAGGAATTTGAGAGAGGCTTCTTTGATTCCTTGGTTGCCGGGACCGCTTTGGCCTATGACAACATTGTCTTGGGAGACGATAATGCATTCTTGAACATTGCAGACCTGAGGAGAATAGGACTGGCCGAATATTCAAGCAAGCTCGGAAGGCGTTGACGTGATGCCCTAGAATCTGTCCGTTGTGGCAGAATCATTATGCGGTCAAAGCGTTGTGCCAAGATAGGAGAAATAGTTTAACTATCGTGCTAGTTATGTAGTGAAATGTGCTCCGGTCGTCTAGCCCGGTCAAGGATCGTGGCCTCTCGGGCTGGAGGAGATAGCCATGGGCGCGGGTTCAAAATGGCTGAAGGCCTTGAGAATCCCGCCCGGAGCACTACCTACTCAAATTGGCTAAGGATCCCCTGAGCAGCCTGCTGAAGAGGGCAAACTGCTGCATAATCGATTGAAGTTGATCTTGGAGGAAGACAGACACCTCTGCCCCTTCCGACGTTTCGTGCTCTCAATCGGGAAACAAGAGGCGGATCCATGGTGTCCGAAACATTTATTATTTCGCAGGCCTGCCAAGTTATTCGGCGTGTTAGAAAAATGGCGGGAAATCGAGTAGGCTCGAAAGGGGAGCTGTTTCCCCCAAAGAAGATAAGGGAAAGGCTGGGTCTGCGTCCCAACACGGCGGTCGTCTACAAGATAGAAGAAGGAAGGCTTGTGGTTGAACCGGTGCCTAGCCTTGAGGACGTATTGAATGATGCTCCTACCGTCGAGGTGACCCTTGAGGAATTTCACAGGTTCAGAAAGGAGCTTTCTAAGAAGGCTGAATCTTGAGACTGCTGCTGGACACCACCTACATTCTACCGGCCATAGGCGTCTCAGTCAGGAAGATTCCAAGTGACGCTTTGGTCAGACTGATGCGGGAAGGTCATCAAGTCTCTATTAGCGACATAAGCCTCTTTGAGCTATCCGCCAAAGGCGCCAAGCTCGTCGCCACGCGAAAGCTTGCTCCCGAGAGAGTGGCCAGAGGCATAAGAGCAATCATCTACAATGAGACGGTAGAGATCGTTCCAATCTATGAAAGCACGATCCTACTCACAGCCTTCAGATTCAGAAACATACTTACCGACTTCATAGATTGCCTCATTCTTTCATCAGCTGTGAACCGATGCAGCGCGCTGGTGACCGAAGACGACGACCTCAAACACTTGAAGGGAAGAAGAGAATGTGACGAATTGCTGATGGGAATGAACCCCGGGTTCAAGATTCAAGCTCTAGACAAGATCATTTGACTCAGATACAATAGTCTGTGTCTCAAGGAGGAATTGATGTCGAGCTTTTCTGAGGGGACGTGTTCCTGTTGCAGAACGCTTGCGATTAGCTGCTCAGAACGTTTGAACATTAGGAAGGTCCCGTCCGGCGCACCACGACTTCGGCCCGCAAGCAGGATATTGATTCGTGAAGTCTGCGCTAGCCCCTACCTTACTTTCAATCGGCACGTGGCGTGTCCTTTGAGAGCCAATTATGCCGGGATTTCGGATTGCCGGCTGAGAACTCTCCCTGCGAAGTGTAATGCCAAGAACAGGAACGGCCGTTCGGTCGAGAAGGCTGCTAAAGCGCTTCTCTACTCGATTGGGAAGTCCCCTTTCGGCTACTCGGTACGTGAGCTTCTTTTGCGGTATGCCGAGGCGAAACATGAGAGCCTAGAAGAGCTTCTTTCTCTGGCCTCCGAACTCGATAGGCATTACGTTCCCTCCCGATATCCAAACGCTATTCCTTCCGGCACTCCACACCAGAGCTATGACGAGGTTGTCAGCCGGAGGGCTCTGGAATACGCAACCAAAGTCATTGAGTATGTTCAGAGGCAGCTTCTGTGACAAGGCTCCTATCCCCTGAATTTCGCAAGGAACTGCAGGAGTACTGCGACAGGCTTACACGCCTCTACGATGCGCCCACAATCATACTTTCTGGGTCAACAGCGCTCGGAGAGGATATGCCTTGGAGTGATGTAGACCTGATCGTGATAGCTGATTTCGAGAAATCCTTCCTGCAGCGCCTTGAAGAACTCGCCCCATCCATCAATAATCGTTTCAACTTTGAGGCAGTGGGCTATACCCCCCGAGAATTCTTGGATATGCTTGGTGATCTTAATGTCAAAGCGATTGAGGCTGTGGAACAGGGCATTCCGATCAACAGCAGTCCGATCTACACCGAGCTGAAGCGGAAACTCAACGAATTGAAAAGTGAGGGACTTAGGAGGACAAACTGCTCTTATAGGCTAGAAAAGGCACCGAGCAGCCACTAGAACCTGAGCTAGCAGTTCAAAGGCATCCAACAGGCGCAATCATCTGTCGCCCAATCTGTGTCATCAACTCTTTCATTCTCCGATGACTTGTCAGTATGCTGGATGCCATGAGAGTCCCTCCTGAGATGTATCGTTTTGTGTATCTGGATCTGTAGAGTCAATCAGACCTAGCTGTGTGCGGAGCTTCCCGTTGCGAACGGCGATTTCAGAGTTTGATGCGCTTGATCCATTCAATTCTGTCAAAGTCACTGTCGTCTGTTACGATCTCCTTGAGTTTGTATTCCTTCATCGTTGCTATGTGAAAGGCGTCTCGTGGCTTGAGCTTGTAGCGCTCTATGATCTCAAGGGCGACCAAGGGTATTGTCGAAGTGATAGTGGTCATGTCGAGGTTAGGTGTTGAATAGATGTCCTCCACAGCCATTCTTAGGAGATGTTCCTTTTCAGCTCGAATCAGAACCCACATGAGTTCATCGATTGCTAAGGGCGATGTGGCCCCCTTCTCCCTTCCGTTAGCTATTCTCCTGTGTATGTCTCTTGCTCTTTCGCCTTTAGAGGTGTTGTCTAAGAGAGCGAAGATGAAAAAGTTGGCATCTAGGTAGATCATTTACTTGAAGACCTGCTGATAGAGCTTGTCCCCATATACGAGTCGTTTGGTTACATCCAGCCCCTCTTTCTCCGCCACTGCCTGCCACTTCTGCGGCACGTTTGCATCTAGTGCCTTGATCTCTATGGCCTTGTCCTTGACATCTAGGACTATTATGCTGTTTTCCACAAGGCCTATGCTTTCACGGACAACCTTGGGGATTACCAGCTGACCCTTATCTCCAAGTTTGACCTTGATTCTTAACATTTCATTTCACAGAACTGGATTAGTTGGGATACTGTTTTAACCTTTGCGTATGTAGCTGTGCAACGGCTTTCAAACACATCAGTTGCTATGGTCGGAATTGAGGTGATCTTGAGTCAAACTTGCACCCCGCTGATGTCCAAGAAGATGGTGAATGACTCGAATTGGGGAGCCTGTAGTCCTTGGGTTGGGATTGGGGCTATCCTGCCGCAGAGGATTGTATGGATACCGGTCTTGTTCTTGGGCGACCCGCATATGTCGATAGTCAAGCTTGTGGAAGCTTGGTATTCGGGGCTCCTGTCAAGCGGCTTGCTTCGGCCTGAGCAGATTTGTCGTTGCGGTGTCTTGAATCGCCAAGACTATGCGTCGCGGTCGCTTATCCGATGGGTGATGCCTAGGAAAGGCCGAGAAGATCGCGACTGGCACGGGTATGAGCGTGACTGGAAGGGCTAAGAGCGCCGTTTGTCGGTCATTAGTTGGAATCCAACCCGGCGCCATGGGCACCTCAGAAGATGGGCAACCTCCATATCTGCCCATCAGATTGACGGCCGTTGGAGAAGTCAAACTTGTCAGGCCCGGTCCTAAGAAAGAACATCATGCATGCTCAGGGGTGTCAGTAGATTGTCGGTACGAGCTTGGAAGATCGTATGTCTTGGTCTTTTGTGAGAAGTGCTTTTGCTTTTGTACAGATGCATGTGGCGACGATGATTCGGTCGTGAAGTTCCTGCAGCTTGATTTCAGGTATGATCTTCAAGAGCGGCTCATCGAGAGGGTGAATTGTGAAGCAAGGGTACGTATCGAGCTTATCGAACATTTCCCAGGCCCTTGCAGCTAGCTTGGCCTTTTCATAGGCATAGATCAACTCGGCTATAACGATTGATGGAACGACTAGGGTTGCCTTCTCAAGCTCGGCCTCTCTGAATACTCGGTCAGTTCTCTCTGGAAGCTCGTCTAGGAAATAGGCCCCCAAGACATGAGCGTCGACTACGTAGAGTGGGTTGGCTGTCGAGGGGCTACTTTGCCTTTCGCAGGGATCGCCCTGCTTCCTTGAGTAGCCGATCGAGTTCTTCGACAGTGAAGGCACCTTTCAGGAGGCCTCGTAAGCCTGACCAAGGCCTTTGGAGAGCAGGCCTGATCACAACACCTTCTTCGGTGGCGACGAGTGTCACATGGGAGTCCTCCCTGATTCTGAACTTTTCTCTGAGAGGCTTCGGTATCACTATCTGCTCCTTCTTAGCAACCTTTACGTCGAGGATTCCCGGTTCAAGTTTCTCCCACCGACGAGTGGGAATTTCCGACTCATAATGCCTACTCCCACATTGCGGAATCACACGTATGTGGTTCCGTTGCGCAGTAGGGGCCTCTAGAGATTGGTTGATCTCGGCTCAAGACGTTAGAAGTGAGTGAATGTACGAAACGGCGAGAGCGAACAGAACAATCGCCCGAAGAGCTATCAGGACCTTCATCGAATACTTACACATCGATACAGGGGCCTCATCGACAATAATCTCTAGTTAACTCAAATCCGTCATGATGCAGAACCTTCCCTTCTTGCAGTCGAGAAGCCATGTTGTGCTCTCAAGTAGTTTTCTCCCCACAAGAGAGCGCTCGGTGCCTATTGCGAGTGTTTTTTGGGTGATGGCTAAGTCTTGTTGGGTCACGTCCACAACGTATACTGACACTTCGCTATGTCCGGTCGCAGTCTTCACGAGAATCGTGCCAACTGGTGCGAGGCGAAGTCTCTTCACAGTCTCCTTGTCTATTGCGAACGAACCGTTGAAGCCCGTGTCGACTTTTGGGCTGATAGTTACTTTGTAATCAGCTGACGAGAGTGTAACCTCGATGGTCGGGTAAGGAGGTTGTTCATCGTCGTTGAACTTCCAGCATCTTCCGATATCCATCTAGGATACAAACCTCCTATTTGCTTCTAGATCTCTATGGTTATGATCTTCTTCGGAAGACTCACGTTGGTTATCACAATCTCGTCTTGCCCTTCCTCGTCGGAGAAGATCCTCTCGCCAAGTCTGTAAAGGTTCAGGTCATGGTCAACGACCTCAAATCCTTTCAGCGCGACGTATTCGCCGAGGTACTTTGAGCGAAGTCCGAGTGCTTCGAGAAGTTCTTCTTTTTCCTTTCCGCCTTTCAGGACTATCTTCTTGATCACGCTGGGGTTCACCATGAATGTCTTCTCCCTCTTTCTCTTTTTCGGCCCAGTTATCAGTAGATGTTGTCGTGTCGCTTGGCTAAGGAAGTTTCTTGCGTAGCCAGTCGCGTAGCCCAGCTTCTCTACTAGATCTGTCGTGCCGAAGGGCTTCCACCTAAACCTCCTGACTACTTCGATGAAAGGTCGCATCATGGTCGTCACATGATAGATGTGACATTTTCCGCCCCTTAAGCCTTTATGATGGTGTTTTACTATGAGTCATCGTCGGGGAGTACAGGCTGAACCGGAGAAACGGCTTGAGGAATCGGAAAACTGAGGAAACTAGTCTTTGACCAGGTCTGTTCCAGTATTCGCCTGAGGAATCTGAGAACTGGTCGGCAAGTGATTTGTTTCGCGTTCTAGTGTTGCTGCTCATATATTCATCAATGTTACGATGGGTTCTGATATGTCGGGGGTCAACATATCCTTTAAAATATGATCCGGGGGCTATCGAGGTTCCATGCGCATTTCCTATTGCGCAAAAACTTTAAGGGAGAAAAATGGAAATTGGATAAGAGAATCAGCGCTGCTTTCGTTGTTATGCTATTTGTGTTAGGCATTGTTGCCGTTCCAGTGTCTGCTCACTTCACTTTGGGTGAGCATATTGGTACCTATAGATTCCGCAGAAACGACTTTGATCCACATGTGAAGGGACTTATGGGATACATCTGGCCGGGTGCAGGCAGATGGACAGGGCCGGCTCCGGGCTTGTACTACGGTGCTCCTGGCTATCCTGGATATCAATCGCCGTGGCCAGGGCAGATGCCTGGGCTAGGGCCTTGGGGTGGGGTTGCCGGTCCGGAGGGATGGTATCAGCTTGAGAGCAACAACTACGCGCCTTTCGGCGCCATATTGACCTCAACCATCAAGGCTGGTACGCCTTTCAAGAAGCTCTGGTACGGGAACCCGACGGTCGAGGGCTTAGATATCGAGCACGCTGTGAAAGGTGACTTGATCTTAGCCTTCAACGTGACCGCGAGCCAGAAGCGGGAGTGGAGGCTTGGAACCACTAACCCGTTCACTGGAACTCCAATCGCTCATGCAGCCGGCAATACGTGGCCATTCGGACCAAACTCATACGCAGACTGGACGGCTGTCACAGCGATCAACTTCACCATGGCGGAGATACTGATACCGCCAGAATTCACTGGAGTGTCGGCGAAGAAGGTCGTCGCCTCATGGACGAACAACTATGACAACGTAGGCGTAAGCCTAAGGAGGAAGGAAGACTCGACCTACGGCCCAGGCTGGAGAAGGCTCAGAGTATACACAGATTCAAGGCCGTTCCTCGACCCAGCGGGCTATGACTGGGCGGATGACTGGCAGACCGATTGGCAGTACAGCAGCACGGTTGACAAGGCAGATGACGCTCCTGACAGCTGGCTGCAGCCAAACGGCCCGCTTGGCTTCTCGCCTTGGAAGACTTTTGGAAACATAACCTTCCGGATAATGCCCCTCAACCCGAATGATCGGCCTGAGGACTGGATTTTCACTGATGAGTGGTACTACATAAGGATCAACGACGTAACCGCGCCAACAATTGCAGGCCAATACTTCTTCAAGTTCAGACGTCTATACTGTGCGGACCCAGTCAACTGGAGCCCCCGTCGACAAAGGTACGTGCCGGGCAGCGTCTCCTTCCCAGTGGAGAACTGGCCTGTCCTCTGCGTGAAGGGTGAAGTCGACCCCGCCATAATATCTGGAACACTCCGGATAGGCGGATGGAACACCACCCATTACGGTTGGCCGCTTGAGGTGACAGGCAGAGTCAGAGCTGTCGGCATCGCAGACGATCCGTACACTGGCAAATCGACTGGAAGACCAGTGGAGGCTAGGGGATACTTCAACGATACCTCGCGAGGACACTACGAGGTTGAAGGCGTAGCGCCAGGCGTGTATGACATATATGCGTCAGGCGCAGGCTTCCCAGAGCTGAGGATCGCCACCAACGTCAAGATCCTGAAGGGTCAAAGCTACCATATCGACGGCTACTTGACTCCAGGTGTACAGATCAGAGGCACAGTCTTCTCCAAATGCGGAACAGGCGAGGTCCCATGGAGCCATCCCGACAGCTGGGGCAACATCAAGATCGAGATCTACAAGTCTCTAGAAGACGCTATGGCTGCCCTACCCGCTAGCACCGTTAGCGACGCAGTCACATGGTCCCCATACAGCGTAGGCGCCACGACTTGGCGAGGCACCGCCCGATTACCCGACCACAGAGTAGATACGGGCTGGAGCTTCCCGTTCTTTGAGCGAACAGACCCGAACGGATTGACAACAGGCTTAGAGAACCCACATGGGACTGGTTCAGGATATTACGCTGATGCGTACTACAGGTGCAGGTCCGCAACAGGTGTCGGACCCCCACAGCACTGGAACGTACAATATGGGCGAACACCTTCAAGCTTCGACTTCCAGTTCGGGCGGAAAGGACTCTACGGCGCTCCATCTGACCTGGACGGCCATGTTCCAAGACGCACCGCAATATGGATCAACGGCTTAGGCGCAGGCACCTACTTTGTGAGAGCATGGCTCTACGAATACGTCCAGACCAAGGCGGATGGGGTGACCTTTGAACCTGTAAGCTTCACAGTTCCATCCGTCGAGTGGCCAGGCAACATATACATACCCTTCGACCTCCGCCTCTCAAGCGAGGTCATGAAGGAAGTGCACTTCCACGACGTGCCAGGCACAATGATGGAGAGCCCGATCGGATGGGGTTGGACGTTCCCATGGATATCTACAGTGGAGTACTATAGGACGCTGGCAGGTGAACTCCTCGACGCAGCAGGCAAACGTGTCGCATGGGGAATCAGCTATACTCCAACTTGGGCCACGAACCGGGTTGTGTCGCTCGGAGGATTCAGGGAGTGTGGAACATACTATGGCTGGGGAAGAAACTACGGCATCCCCGCAGGAACCTACACGTCGCGTGCATACATGTGGGGCTACGTTGAGCAAGTAACCGAGAAGGTCACCTTAGGCCTATGCGGTACAAACACCTACATCAGCGACCACCTCTACAGAGGCGCAAGCTTCAACATATCTGTCTACAGCAAAGACTGGCAGTTCCCAACCGCAGACAAGACTTGGACCTATCCATACATGCCCATATACCTCCAGATCAGTGACGAGAAAGGCAAACTGTTGACGCCCTCCACTTCGCAGTGGATATGGCCTATGGCGATGCAGGGCTTCGGAAACACTTCTGTCGCTGTTTGGCCATACCTGTTCAACAACCCGTTCATGATGATCGAGACCCACGACGCCTTCGGAGTCGTCTACGGACAGAACGAGCCGCAGTATCCATTCTACAAGCACGACTACTTCGGGCCTGTCCCAGCAGACAACCGCTGGAACTTCCGCAAGTACGACGGCGCAGACCACCAGAGCTTCGTCTTTGCGTACTGGGGTGAGGAAGCTTACGGTGAAGGATACACCGTCGGCAATAAGCCTCTAGCCTTCGAGTCAGGCGTCTACTCATTCAAGGCTTTGACATATGGCTACGTCCAGAAGAAAATCGCCTCAGTCGGCGTCACCAAGGGCAACAGCACAGCAGACATCTTGATCAAGCTGACGCAGGGCGCAGAGTTCGACCTAACAATCAAGTTCAAGCACCAAGGCGTATTCGAACCGCTGATGTTCGACGCAATGATGCGGGTCCGCATATTCGACGACGCGAAGAAGCTTGTCGGCGAATACTTGACATCTGACTGGTGGTGGCAACCACAGTTCGACTCGAGAGTTCCGCGCAGAATCGCGAATCGTGTAGGAGAGTATCACTGGGAGACGATCCGATGGGACTGGAACCTCGTACCTACAACTAACCCGTACGCGTGTCCAGGATTTCGATGCAGTTGGACCCATGTGCAGAGAAATACTTGGAGGCTGAACTACATACCGGCAGGCACAAGTACCGTCAGGGTAGTCATCGCAGGTCTACCGGACATGTACGGCTGGGTTGGAGCCGCCTCACCTGACCCGGCATTCGACATGGGCTTCGAGGGTAACGCGATCGCTGCACCATACGGCATCGACGCCATGCCCAACTACAAGGGCGCATACCGCGTCGAAGTCGACATAGTTCCAACCGGAACAGTCTATCTTGGCTGGTCCATGTTGGGACTTCAGGGGGCAGCCACGCCATTGCCTTGGCAGTACCCGCCTTGGCTGTACACGCAATGGTATCCACCGTTCTGTGGGAGCGCGGTCCTGACGGGTGAATCAGAGAAATACATCCCAGAGAACCACTTCGGACCAATGGAGCTCAGATACGACGTCGTCATACCCGGCACGCATCTAGGAGGCGAATCATCAATGATCTTCGAACTTGACAGGCGAGGAAAGGTTGAAGGCCCAGTGATAGGGTACACGTACTGCGACGACTGGCGATCCACCTCATGGACAACAGTCCAGTTCACAGCAGCAGACGGCAAGATATACAACTACTACACCCTCGACGGCTCGTTCGCAGGATACCTACCAAGCGGACCCTACACAATGGCCGTGATATTCTGGTCACCAGCGAAGCAGGAAGGCTACAAGGTCTTCACCGCACCGTTCCAGATGAGCGACGGAGCAACCGCACGCTTCAGCGTCTTCTTGGAGCAGAGCGGAGTACCAATCCCAGAGTTCCCAGTAGCAGCAATAGTCCTAGCATCAGCGCTAGCAGCGTCACTCTTCGTACTACGCCGCAGAAGAAAGCAATAGACAGAGGTCCCACACCCGGGACCTAAACCTCCCCTTTTTTAGGGAAAACCTAAGCAGGGTTCATAACACAAACTCTGTCTACCATTGAGAGAAGCTTGGGGGCTTACTTCTACAATGCTTCATGCCTCGAAAAGCAAATGTCATCTCTTCGCAGCAAGATGAACGAATTTGACTCCGTAGAGAGCAATGCAACTATCTACGAAACTCTCCAACCCACCAGACAAGCCTTGAAGCATCTCTTAGCAACATGTCGGAGTGTACCGGGCAAGTCCCCCTTCCCTATGCCATCAAGGTCGCCAGCGGAGGACTTAACAGTCAGTCACACAACATTTCCAGATCCTTAGCCACGAAATGGCGCGAGCGATAGCCGGAAACATTCGGAGACATGTCAGACTTGTTGGAGGTAGTAAGCTGGGGTCTCCTAGGCGTCTTCGTATCCTCCTGCCTAATCTACCTCATCCCATTCATGGGGCCTTCAACCATGATCTACTCAGGCGCAGTCGCAGCGATCTACCCGGATCACCCTCCAATCCTAGTCGGAATCGCTGTAGCCGCCGGAGCCTCTATCGCAAAGGCAGTTCACTACTACATAAGCCACTTCGCGCGTAGAGCTCTCAGCGAGAAAAGCGTGCATAAGCTGGAAGGATACTGCGAGAGATGGGGACGATGGAAGTCCGTCGCAACATTCATCTCCTCCGCGACTCCCGTACCAGACGAGCCGGTGCTTGTATCGCTTGCCCTAGTCAACTACAGCCCCCTAAGATTCTTTCTGGTCTTCCTTCTTGGAAAACTAGTCATAACCATCCCAGGAGCATACATGGGAAGATCTGTCCGACACGTTCTCTACAGACTGATGGGCGAAATTCCAATGGCTGTCGCCTCAATAGCCTTCACAGTGATCGTCACAATAATCCTATTGAATGTCGATCTCAGCAAGCTAATCAAAAGAGGGACTCGAAAGCACAAACGCGCCGAAAGCCCCACCTAGAATCCTTGGCAAAAGTCCACGAGGCGCATGCTTCTTCCTGAGCCTCCACAAGAGCCTAAAGCTTCCTGACGTACCTCTCAAACTCCCAAGAAGTCACCTGCGTCCTATACAGGTCCCACTCCTTCCGCTTCTCCTTGAGGAAAGCCAGAAAAGCCTCCTCACCCAACGCACGCTTCATGAACTCACTTTGCTCCATCTCATTCAACGCCTCGAATAGAGACTCAGGAAGCGTAACTATTCCCTTCTCCCTTCTCTCCTCGTAACTCATCTTGTACACGTTCATCTCAGTCGGCTCACGGGGATCCATCTTCTTCTTGATCCCGTCCAGACCGGAAAGGCATAGAACTGCAAACTGGAAATACGGATTCCCAGCAGGATCAGGACAACGGATCTCGCACCGAGCCGCGTGGCTTCTCCCACCAAAGTTAGGAACCCTGATGAGAGGCGACCTATTCTTGAACGCCCACGCAACATACACCGGCGCCTCATAACCCGGAACCAACCTCTTATACGAATTCGGCCAAGAGGCAAGCACGGCACACATCTCCCTCCCATGAGCCAGCTGCCCCCCAATGAAGTTGAGCGCCATATCCGACAGATAGTTCGACTTCTCGTCAGATTTGAAGAAGAGATTCGTCTTCCCATCCAATGACCACATGCTCTCGTGGACATGCATTCCAGAGCCATTCACGTTCATGAAAGGCTTGGGCATATAGGTTGCAGTGTACCCATTCTTACTCGCCACAGCCTTGGTTATCATTCTCATCGCAACTGTGCGATCGGCGGTCAACAGGGCCTCGTCATACTTGAAATCTATCTCGTTCTGCCCAAGAGCAGTTTCATGGTGAGCCACCTCGATAGTTATGCCAAAAGTCTCAGCCGTGTCAGCTATCTCCCGTCTGAGGTCCTCAGTCACCTCGCCGGGCTCAACGTCAAAGTATCCTCCCAGATCTATCGGCGTAGGCGCGACCGTATCTCTCTCCTTCAGAAGAAAGAATTCCAGCTCGGGAGCGCACTTGAAGACCATTCCTGACTTTTTGCACTCTTCAATCGCTCTTTCAAGGACATACCTAGGATCAGCCTCAAACCTCTCACCATCTGGGCAGTAAATGTCGCAGATCATTCGGCAAGATGACTTCTCCCTTGACCTCCAAGGAATGAGGAAAGTCGACGGATCAGGAAAAGCGAGCATATCGGACTCCTCGATCTCTCTGTATCCCGCAACAGACGACCCGTCAAAGGAGCGGCCATTCTCAAATATTGATTCAAGATCCCTCGTGGAAACCGAAAGACTCTTCGGAATACCATTCACATCGATGAACTGCAAACGTGCAAACCGTATCTGCTGCTCATTAACTTGCCTGATGACCTCAGTAACCTTTCCTTTCCACTCAGCGTTCTTGAAGTCCTTCACAACAACTCGCCATCCGACTACAAGTATCCTCAACCAATCGGTTATTGATCTTGTGGACTAGAACTTGATGACGAGCATCACCGTTCTGAGTATCAGAGTGGAGGCACTACATTCGCTTCGGCCACATATTCAATATCATCCTAGTCGCTCATGGGATTTCGAGCGCGATAAGAGGCAAATCTAAAACACCTTTACGCACATATACAAATTCTATCAAGGCGTTAGGGCCATGAAAGGATGGAACGGAAAGATACTCAGATTCAACCTGTCCACAGGGAAATCCAGTATCCAAGAATTCGACGCAGCCTTTGCCATGAAGTTCTTGGGAGGAAGGGGGTTTACAGCGAAAATACTATGGGATGAAACGAAGTCGGGCATCGACCCCTTCTCGCCTGAAAACCTGCTGGTAATGGCAACGGGACCATTAACCGGCCTTCCTCTACCTAGCAGTGGCAAGATCGTAGTTGCAGCTAAGAGTCCATTGACTGGAAGCTACGGTGATGGAAATCTGGGATCTTGGGCTGCCGTCAACCTTAGGAGAGCGGGCTACGACGCCTTAGTCTTCACAGGAGCCGCAAGCAAGCCAGGCTATGTAACCATAGACAACGGCGATGTTGAGATCAGAGACGCAGAGGACTACTGGGGGCTGGGATCTTTTGGGACTGAGAGAAGGCTGAGAGAAAAGCATGGCGATAAGGTTGGCATATTGACCATTGGACCAGCAGGCGAGAATCTTGTCAGATATGCGACCGTCGTCTCCCAAGAGGGAAGATCTGGAGGAAGGCCCGGAATAGGCGCAGTCATGGGATCAAAGAAGCTCAAAGCAATCGTGATCGAAGGCCGAAAGGAGATTCCCCTCGCTGACGAAAAGAGGCTGAAGGAGGTCGGAGCGGAGGGATACAAAGCCCTCCTATCCAAACCCAACTACAAGTTTTGGAAACGGCAAGGAACCATGGCAACCGTGGAGTGGAGTCAGACCAACTCTGTTCTTCCCGCCTTCAACTTCAGAGAATGCGTCTTTGAGGAGGCAGCTGGCATCGGGGGTGAGCTGATGGAGACGCTTAAGGTCGCGCAGAGAGGTTGCCCACAATGCAACATGACCTGCGGCAACGTGATAGAGGACGATGAAGGCAACCAATCGGAACTCGATTATGAAAACGTGGTCATGCTCGGCTCAAACATCGGCCTTGGAAACCTGAAACAAGTCGCTCATCTGAACCGAATGGCAGACGACTACGGCCTAGACACAATATCCCTGGGCAACACCATAGGATTCGCAATGGAAGCCTCAGAAAAGAAACTCCTCAACGAGAAACTTGAATGGGGCAACTTCGACCATGCAAAAAGACTGACCGAAGACATAGTCCACAGAAGAGGCCTAGGAAGGCTCCTTGCAAACGGAACTCGAGCCACAGCAGAAGAGATCGGCCACGGAAGCGCAAAATGGGCAATGAACATCAAGGGGCTTGAGATATCTGCCTACAACTGCCACTCCGCGCCAGGCATGGCACTGGCATTCGGAACAAGTGCCATCGGCGCCCACCACAAAGACGCATGGGTCATATCATGGGAGATGAACTTCGGCCGCGAATCATACGTGCCGGAGAAAGTCGCCAAAGTCATAGAATTTCAGAGAATCAGGGGAGGAGCCTTCGAGAGCCTAGTCGCCTGCAGATTTCCGTGGATCGAGCTGGGCTTCGAAATGGAATGGTACCCCAAGTTCCTTGAAGCATCAACCGGCGTCACGATGAGCCTAGACGAGATCTATGCGCTCGGGGACAGAATCTACACACTGGTCAGGGCGTACTGGGTGAGAGAATTTGGTTCAAGATGGAGTCGTTCTATGGACTATCCCCCGGCCAGATGGTTCGAGGAACCGCCGCGGAGAGGGCCTCAGAAAGGAGTAAAGCTTGACCTTCAGGGATACGGTCGCCTCTTAGATGACTACTACAAAAGCCGTGGTTGGGATCGCAACGGCATACCTGAACGCACTACTCTGCAGAAGCTCGGACTAGGAGACATAGCACAAGCCCTCGGAAAGCTCAGCAACTAAGGATTGGACACGGATATCACATGTATTAGGCCGAGGGCTTCCTAGACCTGAGCTCGACATCTACAGAGCCGAAACCTTGCCGAGTAGGGGATGTGGGTACAGGTGTACCCACACCTAAGTTTGACATCACACTTTGCACATTGGAACTGGATCACGTCCTGCCGCCTCCGCTACAGCATCTCAGGTGAAGCAAATATCCTTGCAATGCTCTTGCTGTGTTCGAGACTGGAAGGTCCTCCTCAGAAAGGCGCTAAGCTTCCTTAAACAGAGAAAAAGAGAATCAGAGAAGATCCTCACTCTGCTATGTCACAAGTAGCATGAGCTTGTTGCAGCAAACCAAGGTGCCTCCACCCACTTTGACAACTGTCACCTCGTTGCCGCAAACCGAACACCTATACCTTTCTCCAAGCTGCCTTACACCCAATTCAGCCCCACCTCTCCAGACCAGTCGATGTCTCAGATGGGTCCTAATAGCGTTTCAGCCCCAAATGCGCCCGATTGCCGAGAATAGTATCATGTAAGATTCTAAATGGCTGAAGAAAGGGGCTCACTTTATGCAGAATCGTGGAAAAGGCTTAAGAATAGACCGAATCCTCTTCTCACATAGCTTGGAGGAAAGTCAATGGTAAAGAAATGCCTCAGATGCAACGCCGACAACGACGATAACGCCATCTTCTGCTCCAGCTGTGGCACAAGGCTCAGTGGAGCCAGGCCAGGCATTCTAGGACCCAGACCCGCGACTGCGGAGCTGGCCGCCAGAGCAAGTATAGGATTCGTCATGACGATTATTGGTGGCTTTCTGATCGTTCTTGGCTCATTAGGGCTCTCCTACATATCCGCCTACATTTGGGGAACACCGGTTCCACCTTGGTTCACCGGTATGCCCATATGGGCCGCAGTAGCAATAGGAGTGGTATTCGGACTCTTCGTCATTATGAGTTCAGTGCTGATCTACCAACCCGGATTCGAGAGTATCGGAGGAATACTTGCAATAGTTTTCTCGGTCCTAAGCATAGTGGTTCTCGGAGGGTTCTTGTTCGGCACCATCCTCGGTCTGCTCGGCGGATTGATGGCTATCCTGAAGAAGTAGAAGCACTTTTTCCACAAGAATTCTTTTTTTCGCTCGTTTGGCCCAGCGGAGAGCACCTAGACAGAACTCATCGCGAGTGGGCATAGCGGTTTTTTTTAACTTCTTGGAGAAACATCTACACGACCTTCACTTCTAGGTTACCCTTTGAACGCAACGTAGGCCCGCTGCTCAATGGCACAATGGATGGCTGAATCGAGCATCAATGACCGCCACGGGTAACTGCGTTCAAAGTTGGAATAGAGAAACTTGTGGCAGGATCCCTTGGGGCCCATGTCTTCGATTCTACTCAAGAAAGCAGGACCGGAGAACCTAGGTCGCACTAGTGCAGATCTTTAGGGCATTTGAAAACTAAGAAAGAGGATGCTTACGTTGTTGCTACTCCGGCTGGAGTTAGCACAGTTCTTGATGCGACTGGGCCGTATCTAAGCATGACCTCACCGAGCTTAGTGTATGCGAGCATGTAGAAGATGCCGGGCACCATGAGGCCCACAAGCAGACCCAAGATTCCCATGATGAGACAAGGAGTTTTCGCCGCCTCATAGAGGCCATCGTCAATCCTCTTGACAGTTGTCAGATATGCACCGATGAAGATCAAGACTATTATGATTGCAAAAATGCCGGCACCCATCATGATCGGAAGTATCCATGCCGCGGGAATTACTATACCTGTCAGGAAAGCGATGTATGAAAGTACCAGAGATGAGTCAGCGATGAAAAGCAGAGAAACTGCGAGAAGGGGCACAACTGTGAACAGGAAGAAGAAGATCGATCCTACTACCGCATACTCGTGCGCTGCCCAAACCTCAGGTGGTCTTACAGACATAGGTTCACCACGTAAACTCAGTCAACTAAGTGTCATATCTGTGCATATAAATAGCATACGCAGCTATGAGCTTAGGAGCCATCCAATCTGGTGCGTTCAGTTGCGAAATCAGCTCAAAGCCACGAGTTCATCTCATCTTAGCGGTACTTGAGGCATTTGGTGCACCACCATCGCTGATACATGGGCACCCAGACCAGCGACTCTCCACAATACCTACAGAGCTTCGGCGGTTGGGGCAGAGGGGTCCAATAATGGTAAGAAGTGTACATCTGATAGTGAGGAACCTGCGTGTAGTACGGGTGAGGTGTGTCAGCGACCCAAACCCAGCCATAAGTCAAGTCGTAAATCCAGGGCATACAAACACCATCCACATGCTAGCCATGTCAAACAAGATAAGAATTTCGTAGGCTCATCTATCTTCTGAACAGGCCGATGAACGCGCCTACGAGGCCGAGAAGAAATCCTGCAGCAAAGCCCCCTCCAATGGCGATACTCAGAAGGCTGAGAACTATCATCATGGCGCTTCCATAGACCTCCTTTCTTCTAACGATGAGGATAGTGCCCACTAGCATGCTGAATCCAATCACTACTCCGACGACGTCTGTGGCGACATTCGCAAAGACCAGTGGAATCACCGACACCGGGACAGGAATTGAGTCTCCCGCCAAGCCACGTAGAACCGCGTTCAATGTAACCAAGATTGTCGCCACTAAGCATAGTCCGAAGCTTACTTTCGCCCTAGGAGGACCGCGAATCTTGAGAAAGCCCGAGGGGGCTCTTACTGCACCCGACCCTGGTGGGATATCCACAGCAATAGGGCCTGGTCGAGGCTTTTCCGTCGCGACCTCAACCAGCGGCAATCCGCATCCTACGCAGACATCAGCCATGTCGCTGTTATCGTATCCACACTCAAGGCATCTCTTGACCATACTATCTTTCGCCAAGGGTTAAGGTATGAACGTAACCTATATTTAATCTAGCTTTCAAGGAAACTTGCTGCATTCGCAATTATTGTTGCCTTCTTCTGACATGCATGGCTATCGCTAGCCCTGAAACATCGAAAAGAGGGAGGAAAGTAGCTTCGGCTACTTTCTCATTATCGCCAGGAATGCCCCTATGATTCCTAAGGTGAATCCGGCTAGGAACCCGCCACCTATGGCTATACTGAGGATAGCACACAGGAAGCCTATGATGCCACCAAATGTCCCGTAGCCGTGATACATCAGAAATCCCGCAAGGAACAGCGAGAACGAGAGTATGACCGCTATGATGGTCGCGATCTTCATCAAATCGATCCAGGCCAGTGTTGGCAGCACAAGCTTGACAAAGTACACGGCCAGGTCAGACGACGGCGGATATACCCACCCAGCTATCACGCCCACCATCACCAATATCCCTGCGGCAAGGGTTATCAGGGTGCCCCAGATCGGCCGTGGCGGTGGAGGCAGCGGAAGAACCGCTGGTAGTGGAGGGGCCACAATCGGAGGTGGCATACGTGGAGGCGGTGCAGGTCTAGCAATCGGGAGAACGGTGGGAACTGGTGGCGGAACTGCTATTTGGATTCCGCAACTTGAGCAGTAAATGGCGTCATCCCTGTTGTCGGATCCGCATTCTGGGCATTTCTTAACCAACAATTTTCCTCCTGTGACTTCACTGCTGAACTCTATGTTATCTCCGAGGTCGGCACTTAAGCCTTTCCGAGAATCCATCGCGATTGGAGAAGTCACCATTCGCTTCTAATGCGTCATTCAGGAGTAATCTTTGAGAATCGCAGCTCTACCAAT
>Ga0209725_1000343_pt1 | contig 28515 bp, 27 predicted proteins | sample I18A1metaG_FD_184145 | JGI IMG/M metagenome (GOLD analysis project Ga0209725, IMG submission 184145) | Lake sediment bacterial and archeal communities from Gulf of Boni, Indonesia to study Microbial Dark Matter (Phase II) - ​I18A1 metaG... | ecosystem: Environmental > Aquatic > Freshwater > Lake...
AGCCGCCGGCTTCTTGGTCTTGACCCCGATCCTACCCCACTTGTCAACCGCAGCCACCGCTGTCCCGGAGCTGTTACGCCATTCCTGAATGCTAGTGGTCTGACCGGACGCGGCCTTGGCAACGATCGGCACAGCAGTTGACGCAGCCGCCTCTCCCAAGACACCTACGTCTCCGCCCTTAGCATGCAGCGATGCCGCGGGTGTTGTGGTTCCGATCCCTACGGTCCCGCTAGACGTAATCGTCACCTGCTTCGTCGGGTTCCCCGTAGGGTCGATCTCAGTCACGAACCTGGCGCCGCCGGTGCATCGGACAGCAAACTCGTTCGCGGCGGTTGACTTGAAGTCCTTGTCGTTCGAGTCCGCGAAGAGGAACGCTCCGTCGCCGTCGCCGCCGCTAACCTTCGCCCTCAGGCCCGCGGCAAAACTGTACGATCCCAAGGCCTCGTTCTCGCGACCGCCGGGTACGGTCGAACCAAAACCGCCGGCAATGTTATTGTGTCCCCCGCCCACTGTGGCACGTTCACCGCTGGCAGCGTTATCGTATCCTCCGCCCACTGTGCCATCAGTCGCGCTGGCAATGTTACTGCTTCCTCCGCCCACCGTGCTACTCAGAGCGCTGGCAGCGTTATCGACTCCCCCGCCCACTGTGCTATTATTCGAGCTGGCTTCGTTGCCGCTTCCTCCGCCCACTGTACTAGTCACACCGCTGGCATAGTTGTCGTATCCCCCGCCCACTGTACTATAACTACCGCTGGCAAAGTTGCTTTCTCCTCCGCCCACTGTTGCGAAAGGTGCATCGCCAGGGTCTCCGCCGTTGCCTGCCCAATTGCCTTTTCCGCCGCCCACTGTGCCATAGTGATCAAACACAATGTTGCCATAGGACGGTTCTCCGCCGCCGGATATTGCTGCGCCGACAACACCGTCCGCCACGCCACTGTAGCCTGCGATGAAGTTCCTGTTGGCATCGTCCCATCTGAGATTGTTGCTGCCAGTTATCGTGTCGCCGTCATCCCAGTATGTGATCTGGCCCGCGAGGCCTGACCCATCAAGTGCTTTGGCTTCCTTCACCTGCCGCCCCAGTAGCAGCGTTGCCACGCCGCCAAGCGCGGCCGCGCTCAAGGACTTGCGGATGAAGCTGCGAACGAACGATCTACGACCAGACTCCTGACAATCATTCTTGTCATCACTCATTTTCGTATCACCTCCCATGCTAGGTACTTCTTCTCATCGCGCCCCTCCTCGGCGCTCCTGTGCACGCACGAGAAATCAGCGGACGCCAAACACGAAAGCAGTGAACATCAGACATGCACGGGAGATGGTCTCAAGACGTAAGCTTTTCAGGCTTTCCATTCCACATTCCGCACGTGGTATGGGCTTTGCCTACAAGCATCATGTCCGGGCAAGGGCGGCCAAGATTTTTTTTCGTCCGTCTGGTTCTGTTTGATTGCTGTTAGGAAGCTCGCGCTACTCATTCCACCGATCTCTACTATCTTGAGATACGGGTGGCGCCTGCGATGATTTTGATCTGCGAGCTCGGTCTGTCAGTTACTTGGAAAGCCACGTGACGAGCTGTTGGTTTGCCTTCCCTTGACTGGAACCGCGCGAACATGAATCGTAATGCTTCCGTCCCGCTCAAGAATGATCCGTGTTTCCTTCGCGTTCGGTATCGTGTGCACAGCGACTCGGATTCCGTTGGGTGTATCTGTGACTGAGCCCATCGTGAACTACACCTCATGATCCATCGGTCAAGTTCTCTGGTGGAAACCACTCGAACGTGAGGAACGTCATTTCGAATGATGGGGTTCTGGATCGCGGAGGCAGGGATTTCATCGGAGTCTCTTGATTGCGCTGACAAGATGCCTGACACGGGCTTCATCGATCGGCCTCTCGATCATTCCATCCTCTTTGAGGCTCGTTCCGACAATCGCCCCGTCAGCTTCCCTCAAGAATCTGACAGCGTTCTGGCTTGTCAGACCGCTGCCGATCAGAAGTGGTCTATCGGGAACGTTGTTCTTGATTCTGTGTAACTCCTCACGGTTGGGTTCGACTCCCGTCCGTGGGCCAGTCATGATCAACGCATCGGCTAAGCCTCGATACGCAGTGTCGCGGGCAGACTCCTCGATCGGTCTCGAGACCAGAGGCGTGGCGTGCTTTGAACGTACATCAGCGTAGACCTGCACGTCTTCGGCCCCCAGCTGTTTCCTGTACCTCATCAGTTCATGGGCGCACGCTTGTATGATCCCTTGATCCGTGACGAGCGCGTCAGTGAGCACGTTCACCCGAATGAAGCGAGCGTGAATGACATACGCGATCGCGAGCGCAGCGAGGGCTCCATTCCTGAGAACGTTCACACCTAGAGGCAGATCAACCTCTCGGGAGAGCTCTCTCCCTATCGCAGTCATCGACGCAACGGTCTCAGGATCAGCCGGCGACGGCTTGAAAGGCAAGTCCCAGTAGTTCTCCATCAACAGCCCATCAGCACCACCATTTCTCAGAGCCTTGGCGTCACGCAATGCAGCTTCCAGTATCCGAGAGATTCCATCTCCGACATAACGTGGCGAGCCGGGAAGAGGAAGGAGATGGATCATGCCGATCAGAGGCTTGCTCGTTCGAAAGATCTTGTCAAATGAGGCTGAACATTCATTTCCACTCATGGCTCAACTCCCCCACCATCATGTCAATCCTGTCCGTTTGACCAGCACTTTAAGATCACTTGAGGATCGACCATGCGGCTCCATTGAAAGCAATGGATGGAAGAGCTCGGCTCCTTGCATCGACCGCATCATCGGAACGAGTTATCCGAGGAATGGTGGCAATTTGCGTTCTCCCTGACTCGTCACAGGTGTGGGAAACTGAACCTCGGAACCGTCTGGCCATAGACACGGTAGTGCGTGGAATCAATTAATGTTAATCGCCGTGAACGTGTTACGAAAAGGATCCCGCTGCAGACACTATTCGTGGTTCGCAGACGCGGGCATAGATGATGATGCCAGGTGTACGGGTTGCCAGGAAGGCCAGGTAGGCGCGGTGAACGCATGGCTAACGTAACTGTCACCTTGCCTCTCAAGACCTTGGACAAGCTGGACGACTTAGTTGAGAAGGGAAAGATGCGCTCGCGCTCACAAGCGGTCCGCGAAGCCTTGGAGCGGTTCCTGAAATCGTTCGAGTAATCCATGAAGATCACAAAATCGAAACGAATGGTGAATGATAGTAGGTGACTAGTGGAATGGCGTCGAAACGAAATCTGAGGTTTGCAATCTTTGCAGCTGGCATGCTTGTACTGCTCGCGATGGCAGCATTCCTGCCTGCGTCTGCTCAGCTCTCACAGTGGCGGTCCCTCAACCCCACACGTGATGGGACACCACCTCCTCCGCGCCCATTTCTCTACTCGGTACACTTGCTCAGCCCTACTGTAGGTTGGGCTGTGGGTGGCAGCTGCAGAGTATACGTCCCAATCACTCCGCCCTGCTCAGGCTTCGTGCTGTACTGGGATGGATTGGACTGGCGTGAGGTCCTCACTCCAGCCGGCATAGGAACACTGACTTCTGTCTATGCCGTCTCTCCGAATGATGTATGGGCTGTCGGAACGAGAGCTATTGGTCTCGGAGTTGGCACAATAATTCACTGGGACGGCATCTCATGGGTCAGCGTGACTCCCCCCGCGGGAACCGGAGACTTGCTATCGGTCTACATGTTGCCCGGTGGAACCGACGGATGGGCAGTGGGAGATGGCAATCCAGACAACCTTCGTTGGTCTGGTTCATGGCCCGCAGGCACTTGGTCACCTGGACCCACAGCTGATCTCAGCGCAAATATCCTGCGTTCAGTGAACATGCTCTCCCCAACAAGCGGTTGGATTGTCGGCGACATCGTCGGCGGCTTCGGCGCCATATTCAGATGGGACGGCGCCGGCTGGATTGCCACCACATCTCCAACATCAAATGATCTACTATCCGTGTACAGCGTCGGGGCTAACGACGCGTGGGCGGTTGGAAGATCCGACACGATCATTCGTTGGAACGGTGCAAGTTGGACAGGGCCGATGGTTTCGCCCACCAGTGGCTTGGACTATCGTTCCATCAGGATCATCAACTCCACGTACGGCTGGATCGCGGGAATACAGAACCCGACAACCAACGAAGGACTGCTACTACGATGGGATGGCACTGCATGGTCCATCGTTCGGAGCTTCGTCACCGTTGATCTCAACGGTCTCTTTATGCTGCCTGGTGGCAGCTCAGGAGCTGCAGTTGGCAATGCGGAGACCATCATCCGCTGGAATGGCCTTCAATGGTTGGCTCAGACGAGTCCTACGTCTACTGATCTCAACGCCGCGTACTTGGTTTCTGCCAACGACGGGTGGAGTGTCGGCGATAGCGGGAGCATCTTCCGCTGGAATGGGCAAGCGTGGCATCACTATGAGACTTTGCCGTCCGGCGTGAACCTGTTTGGATTGTTCATGAAGACAAGCACAGATGCTTGGGCTGTAGGAGCTAACCCAGGGGGTGCGACTCCTCCAACGATACTCCACTGGGATGGTTCAGCTTGGGTGGTCAAGAGTCCGCCAGGAGTTGCGCTCGGTGAGACCCTCAGAGATGTCTACATGCTCAGCGCCAACGAAGGCTGGGCTGTCGGAACCGGAACAGCAACTGCCGCAACAATGCTGAAATGGGATGGATCCCTGTGGGCTTCAGTCCCAAGTGGAACCGCGGCTGACGCAGATCTCAACTCCATACACATGCTCAGTTCAATTGACGGATGGGCCGTGGGCGATAGGCTCCTTGGCAGCCCCGGAATAGTTGTACGCTGGAACGGTTTGGCGTGGAGTACCGTAACGGTACCTGCAGGCATCGGCCACTTGAGATCGGTCCATTTCTTGAGCCCGAATGATGGTTGGGCCGTTGGCACAGCAACCGCCGCAATCGGCGATCAGGCCACGATCATCCATTGGGACGGCGCACAATGGCGCCGCGTTCCCGCGCCCGAGGGCAACCTCACTTCAGTCCACATGGTTGCCGCCAATGATGGTTGGGCGGTGGGATTCGATGCGAACGCTGGTCCGTCGGGTAGCAGTCTGATCGTGCACTGGGATGGCGTGAGTTGGGATGTCGTCGCGACGCTGCCTGTACCTTCGACTTTGGCGGTCGAGCTGAGGTCGGTTTTCATGACTGCCGCGCTTAATGGGTGGATTGTGAGCGATCAAGGTCTGATCCTCAGGTATGGCCCAGAGGATGTCGCCACCTCGACTATAACATCAACCGCAACCGTAACATCAACGATCACCTCAACATCCACAAGCGGCACAACTAGCACGATCACCACCAGCCACACAACCACAACAATGCCGCCGGCTCCTATCCCAGGCTTCCCCATCGAATCCATACTCGCGGGGCTCGTGGGTGGGTTAGCTGCGCTCTCATTGATTGGACGACGAAGACGTAATCGAAATTAGCCTCGACCGGGGCCTCTCTCTCCTTTTTCTCTGCTAACCTTTGTTTCACATCGCCACTGAGAATGCACACTAGATGCTCTGCAGTCACGCATCCCGGTCATGTGAGTCGCATGCTTCCCTAGCTTTGAACGCGAACGTAAGATCACGCTAGAGAGTCCAGATGTCCACGCGCACACAAGAAGTCTGCAAGTGCAGAGCGAGATTCTTGCGTCTCACAACTCGGAATGGTAGATCATGCAGTCTATCTTCCTAGTTGCTTCTCAAACTCAAACACGGGTCAAACGTGGGCTCCCCGCACGAAATGGTTAATTTGTATTCTCGCGTATTGCATGTATAGAGAAGGGCTGACCATGGAGAAGCTTGCTGAAAGGGAGCTGATAGTACCGGTTCGGTTCTCACAACGCGAAATCGAGGCTGTAGATAAGACCGTGCAAAGGCTCGGGGGTAGATCCAGAAGCGCACTCATTAGAGAGGCCACAGAGAAGTACGTTCGAGAAGCAGGGAGCCTCAAAGTGATCAAGATACGCGATGATGTGACTCTGAAAGACGCAAAGTCAGAGATTGTCGCTTACCTTAGAAAGCACAAAGAGGCTGAGACATTTGACATTGCGAACGACCTCAGACTTGACCTGGACCTTGCTGTCAGAGCTTTGAAGGACCTCTGGGAAGAGGGCAGAGTGGCTTGATAGGCAAAGAAATTGGAGACAAACTTGTCGCGGAGCAGATTGTCTGCGAATGTCGAAAACTGAAGGGCCCTGTGCTAATACACAAGGGCGCTCACAGAGCCCAAAGATACACCCTATATGGTCTGCCTGTAGAGGCCGTAGTAGCAAAGAAATGGAGGCTAATCGAGTAAGTTCGTCGTCGCCAGAAAGATACTAGCGAGCGTACATGTGATGCTAGTGGAAAATGAACCGTACCATCAAAAGAATCGTTAGCCGACAGAGCAAAATTACAGACGGCCATACACAATAGCCAACACAGCTTGAGCACCACACAGAAGACCCACACGGAACCACACGAAGAACCAGACTTCTCATACGTGTCTCTGAGAGCCCAGGCCTTTCATCGCCTCTAGCGCAACTCGCAGTGATCTGTACTCTGCCTCGGCTTTTGCACGTTCGGATCCTGCAAACGAGGCCCCAGGTAGGACGCCCACTACCGCTGATATCATTCCAAAGTGCGCCCCGTGTTCTCGCGCCGACACTGCAACAGCTGATAGCTCCATTTCCGTGGACCGACAGTCATGTACACGACATAGCTCGAGAAAGGTTTCAAGGGTGAGTTCCGCGTACAGTGAGTCTTTCGTCAAATTCCCACCGCTGTGGTACGCGGTTTTCGCCAGTCTCTTTCCCGCACCATCAAGTGCCTCGACCACGTCTTTGCTGCACTGTGCCATAGGGTGGCCTTCATCCGTGATCGTGAAGTCCGAGCCGAGGCTGCTCCACTTGCTATGGAATTCCTCGATCGCTCCTACACGCCAAAAGTCTACACGGTGAAGAGACTGGACGGTCGCTCCAGTTGCGCCGATCGAGTGTGTGGCATTAACGATGTCCCCTACCTTGATCGCGGGTCGGTTTGGGCAGTTTATGCCGCCTGCGGTTCCAACTCGAATGACTAGCTTCTGTGGTAGATGGATTGTGGCGTTGCCTACTCGATAATCGCGGCTAGTCAGCTCGTCCGAGAGCACCTCGTTCATTATGATCTGGGTTGCCGGCGCACCCATCTGCGTCTCGACAACGAGCACTGGAACAGACTTGGAGATCAGACCGACCGCCATCGCCACGCGACCCAACTCTGTGCTCGAAAGAAAAGCCCGCCCACGAGCATGTTTGCTGGACAGCCTCGCAGCTGACTCGGGAAGAAAGACTGGTTTACGCAGTCTTTGTCCGATCGCGTATACGCGTCGTCGGTCGCCCACCGCTAGTATCAGTGGAGGCGCCCGGCCTTCATTTTCTTTGAGGTACGGAATCCGCTGCCAAATCGCTCGCTGATCAATCATGTAGGACAGTGTTGTGTGCTGTCCCAGATAGCGACGCTTGAAAGGGAGTCCGTCGCTCATCGTGCACACTTCCTTGTTGAATCTGGTTCTCCAGTTGAAATGGGTGACGGCCGGCTTGAGGTGAGTTCACTTGCTCGAACCGAGCAGGCGTGAGGTTCTCAATGAATGACGCGGTGCGCAAACACGTACACGGTCTAGAAGAGAACGGCCGACTCGTCGGTCAGATGCCAGCACCCACGATGCACGGAAAGGATGTACAAACACAGTGGCAATTGATCTTGATCACCAAATCATTGAATCTTGTTGTGTTCGCCATATACTGCGAGCGGCAGCATCGACCTAGCTTCAGGACGACTTCTTTCGTCCGATTGATCAGTAACTAATGACCTCCACTCCTGCGATCCTTGCAAAGTCTTCGAAATCCCGCGTAACTACAGATGGGTAGGCGTTTCTTAACATGCATCCGGCTATCAGTGCGTCACGAATATCGATTGACTTGCCTTTCTTCGCGAGGTCGACCAGTATCGACGCTGCTTCCTTTGCCTCTGGTTTGCCTAGGGCGAGAATTCGAAGGTCGACTAGGAGCGCCTCCAGTTTGGTCATTCGCTTGGTGTTCGACAACCGGATGGCTCCAATGTAGAGTTCGAACACGTTGATCGGTGTCGTGCTGAGGTCACAGCCGGTTTCTCTGAGCTCTCGAGCTTTTTCAATGGCGGCGGGCAAGCCTCGGAGGATATCAATGAGGAAAGTCGTGTCTAGACAGATTTTGTGGGCTTCCATCTTGACCACATCTCCTTGATCGTTCGAACAAGATCGTCGGCCTCTTCATCCGTCATATCTTTCCATCCCCCAGCGTGGCGGACTATGTCGGTCCGACCTTCGCTCAGCCTGAGTATCACCTGCGTGAACGACTCACCCTTCGATTTCAGCCTCTGAAGTTTCCTGTAGGCCTCATCGCTAATGGTCAGTGTCTTGAAGCCCATGAGTCAATACACGATCAATACATGAGTATAGCCTTTGCGCCCACGCTTGATGACTAGCGCGTTGGGAGGTCTTGACGCAACACGAATTCACGAATGTTCTTGGCTCGGCAGCGATATAGACAACTTATCGTCTAGGTGACCAAACGTGACAATGCTGACGCGTGAGCGAACAGACATCTACGAGCTCGCGGGAACGAGACCTAGCTTCTCTGTTCCCTCCCGGACATGCTTGGCTGATTCCGCCAGTCGATTCCGCGTCGCTTCGTCGAGAGGTAGCTCGATGATCTTCTCCACACCGTTCTTGCCGAGGATGACTGGGAGGCCTATCGCGAGGTTCCTCAAACCGTACTCTCCATTAGGAACAACTGAGACGGCCATCACCCTGTTCCTGCCTTTGAGAACAGCCTCAGCCATGACTGCGATCACCGCGGCTGGAGCGTAGGCAGTTCCACCCTTGAGGTTGATCACGTCTGAGCCACTGCGTCTTGTCTTCTCAACCAGTCGGTTCACCGTTTTCTCGTCAAGGAGTTTCCTCACCTGTATGCCAGCGATCGTTGTGTAGTCGACGAGCGGTATCATGTGGTCGCCATGCTCGCCGATGACTAGCGCTCTGATATCCTCTCGGGAGACGTTCAGCTCAAGCGCGATGTACGATCGCCATCTCAATGTGTCAAGGATTCCGCCCATCCCGAAGACTCTGTTCCGCTGAAAACCCGACCTCACATAGGCTATGTGAGTCATGACATCGACAGGATTGGTCACCATCAATATCTTGCACCCCGGAGCATACCTGACAATCTCGTCAATCAGACCAGACACGATGCCAGCGTTTCGCTCAAGAAGTTCAAGTCGAGACATACCGGGGCTCCTCGGGACCCCGGCGGCCACGATCACGAGGTCCGATCCTTCGATGTCAGCGATGTTCGTGCTGCCCTTGATCTTACCGTCGAACTCGATCGCCGGTGAGGACTGGATCAGGTCGAGCGCTTCGCCCTGAGCAAGTCCGTCCTGGACATCAACGAGCGTGACATCGGCTATTCGCATTCGTAGGATGTTGAAGGCGCTGACGCTGCCGACCCTTCCAGCGCCGATGATGGATATCATATTCGAATCGCTCGCCCTTGAGCCGTGTAAGCGAGCTTAAAAGGAGGCCGGATCGGTAGGATCGCTCCCCGAAGCTGGACTCCCACGTGATCAATGAGACCTCAGCGAAGAGACATGTAGAGATTCTCTGCCAGCGCTCACGCGGGGGTAAGCTCAGATGTCTTGCCTGCGCTCGTCGATGCAGAATCAATCGAGGCGACAAAGGGTTCTGCAAAGTGAGGATGAACGCGGATGGAAAGTTGTTCATGACCAACTACGGCAGGATCGTGGCCGCGCACGTTGACACGATCGAGAAGAAGCCGATCTATCATTACCGCCCCGGTTCGAAATTGCTCTCGATAGGAACTGTTGGCTGCAATTGGTCATGCGACTTCTGCCTAAACTATCACGTAAGCCAGACTGACCAACCCGCCGGTCAGAAGATCACGCCTGAAGAAATCATTCGGTTGGCGAAGCAGTACGAGTGTCAAGGCATCGCGTACACCTACAACGAACCATTGGTGTTCATCGAGTTCGCGAGAGACATCGGAATCCTAGCTCACCGAGAAGGTCTCTTCAACGTCGTGGTCACGAACGGATACGGCACCTCAAAAGTCGTTGCCGCTCTATCCGAGTTCGCTGACTGTGTTGCTGTGGGGTTGAAGGCGAATGCGTCTTCGAGTTTCCTCAAGAAGCACGCCAAAACTCCGAGCCTGAGAGCCGTCTTCAGAACTTTGAAGGATCTCAAGAGAAGAAAGAACCTCCACATAGAGATCAGTGACCTGATCCTCGGCCAAGGCGGCGACTCACTCAGGCAGGCGAGGATCCTGTCCCGATGGATCCGGAGAGAGATGGGACCTGACATCCCACTCCACCTTGTGAGGTTCTATCCTTCGTACAAGATGACTGGGCTTCCACCGACACCATCGAGCACCTTAGAAGCACACTACAAGATCGCAAGACAGGCCGGACTGAACTACGTGTACATCGCCAACCTCCCAGGACACGAGCGAGAGAACACGTACTGCCCGAACTGTGGGAACATCATCATCAGAAGATACGCGTACGAAGTGCACGCATGGAATCTAGATGGCAAGAACAGATGCAGGACGTGCGGGCACGCGATTCCGATCATCGAAGGTCTCACGGAGGTTCCCTCAGAAGAACGATACGTACCCGTAATTTTTCCACCGATGGACATGCTGTATGTCTGCGAAGGACTCTCGGGATAGGAGCGCAAAGACAAATCGGTTCTATGGGCTCAAATCTGGGCGGACATTGATCTGCCCCGAAGACATGAGGGGAGTACGATGTGTCCGTCGAGAGCCAACGTCAGAGATCTCTCTTGGGGTACCATTCCCTCCCGAATCGCCGTTGGGGTCGGACCGACGCTCGACCAGGTAATCAGCCCGTCAACCTGGGAGTAACGAGAACCCCAACCAGATGCTCTGAGTTTGCCCGTTAGTGTCCATCAGTATGATGTTGCTTGGATTCTCCCCAATCTAGAGGCCAGACGGGGATCGGGCGCCGGTGGATTCCTAGTGGTAGCCGTTGATCCCGCGAACCCTCATCTGATTGGTCTTGCCAAGATGGGGAAATCTTGGTCTAGATCAAGGGCGCAAGGTTGATCCGTGGAAAGAAAAGGAGCGGAAACGTATGTGTGCCTGTGATCACTTGTATATTACGACCTTTTGGCCGGTTATTGTCACAGTCGTGATCGCTGGAACGGGGCCCACTTCGAAAGCTATCCAAGAGGTCTCATGCCACACGCCGTCCCACCATTGGTTGAATTTGAACTTGAACGTGAACTTCGGATAGCCTCCAGGGTCGTGTGTCTGCCATACCTCGATATAGTCCGTGTAGTCATAGGAACCACAGTAGAAATCGTCCACTGTCAACGCAGTACCACCAGTAGCGGCCCATAGCCACCAGACCATGGTTGAACCTACAAACGCCTCAAACCATGTGCCACCACTTTCGGTGTTAATGTAGAATTTGTATACTGTTGAAAGGCTCAACGCCATCGCGTTCGCGCTGTAATGATAAGTCGGATCCGTGCATGGACCACTTGTCCATGAGTAGGTTAATCCCCAAACGCCATAGGCATCGGCGAATCCGATCTGATTGTAACTTCCTGCGTTATCCCATGCGGAAAGCAGGACGTAATAGAACTCATCGGCCTTGGGCAACTTCTTAGGAGTCTTGATTTGCGTGAACATCCACGTCGCAGTATGCGCGCTGCCACTGTACACGCTACCCGCGTACCAATGGGTAGCATATGCCGGAGGCGGAGATGTTCCACCGGATACGGGCACCGCTACAGACGGGAATATGGTCTTCCCGTCAACCACGGGGAAAGGATCCCCTACGGTCCAGGTCAGTTCGGGCATTGGCGCAACTGCAGGAGCCGCGAATGTAGGATTGTCTATACCTGGTGGGATCGGCGGACCAACCTCAGCCTGCGCAACACCAGCAACACTAACAACTGTCAGAAGAACAGCCAGAAAAAGCGCCATCAATCTTCTCGTTTCGATTCACCTCCATTCCCCTGTGCTATCCGGTTCTCAAGGTACCGAACTCCGCAAAGTTGAACAGCTGAATCTCCGGAAAGCCAACCGTCAATGCCGCCACGATAGGATATCAGGTTTGCGGCATGCCAATCACCCCCGGCTCAGACCTGCAGAGTCTGCGTGGCAATTGCATCGGACGCGCAGCGTACAAATTTCGGGGATTGATCCCAAGTTCTTGTGATCTGCAAGAGTGACTCGCATAGTTCCTTGACATCTGCTGTGGTTAGTGAGAAATTCGACAAACCGGCTTTGAGGAAACGACCTTTCGTTTCAGTAATCGCTCTTCAAGGAGACCATTCGTTCCACGAAGGTGGAACATGGCTCAGGCTTCCAAGGCCCGTGCACTCGGCCTGTTTGCCCTTGTCAAGTCGTATGCTCTCGTGTATGCTGTCTGTTCGATCTCAAATGGTTCCAAGTGAAATGGCAATAGCGTTCGTCGGAGAGGAAAGCCAAGGAAGGGATCTAGGATCGGCGTGTCTGTGGGTCGTATTCCAATCCACTCGGCTGAGGAGCTGTCTAGACTTTGGAACATAGTGTTCTAATGCCTGAATTGATATGACGTAAGGTAGAATGATTTGCGGCGGACGCGAATCAAATGAATGATCACAAGGGGAAACGACGGTACGCGTTGGTTCTGATCGTTGTTGTGATCGTCGCGTTGTTGGGCGCTTTCGCGATCCATACGTCATACAGGGCGTTGGAAATGACCAAGCAGGAGGAGAGAGCTCGAGAGACTATGGCAGGGCTTGCTCCGTTTGCAAACGTCGATTTCGACGTATGGGTGACCCCTCCCATTGTCACTGTCTCAGAGAGCGGGGGGTCGGTTCGTGTCCTTGTTGAGTTGAAAGCGACTAAGCTGACGAGTAGCGAAGTACTGGTTCTTGAGACACATGTCAACATCCCAGGATATTCAGCCCACTTCAACCTGACATCGGTAACACTTCACCCGGGTGGTTCCATAGTTGTGGAGCTAACAATCACCATCCCGAGTGGAACCCCGAATGGTATCTATCCCATGTCCATCATAGCAAAAGGAGAAACCACTCAAGGTGGAAGCTGGATAGTAATCATGATCGGAGCCTCAGAGACAGGTCCGCCGCCCTAGCAGCCAGTCGGGCGACCCAAGACGCCCAGATTCGACTAGGCTGGAAAGCGGCACATTAGCTGGTCAAACACCCAGTGCGCAAGCGAGCGCCCAAGATCTGAAATACTCGAATAAGGAATTCCCATGGTGGTTTTCTGACGGAGATGAGTTTCATTTGAGGAATAGGCAGTTTGGATTATGCCTCACGTGCCTTCTCGTGTTGGTGCTTCTCACAGCTCGGGGTTCAGAGGCGACTCCCGCTGGGAACGTTGCGAGCTGGACCTTCATGGTTTACTTGGACGCTGACAACAACCTCGACGAGTATGCGTCTTACAGCCTCGGCTTGATGGAAGAGGTAGGGTCAACGCCAAACGTGAATGTTGTTGTCCTATGGGACGGTTTCTACATTCCAGCTAACATGTATAAAGTGGTGAAAGGCGGTCTCGAGAGGGTGAAAGGATTCGCCCTCAATGGAGTAGAGGTCAACATGGGCGATTCTCAGACGCTGAAGAGCTTCGTAGATTTCACAGCAGGCAGGTTCAGGGCAAGACACTATGTCCTAGTGCTCTGGGACCACGGAGATGACGTATCCGGAGTCTCGTGGGACGAGCATCCAGATGACCATCTAACCCACCCGGAAGTGGCGGCAGCCCTTTCGAAGCATCATATTGACATTTTGGCTTTTGACGCCTGTCTCATGGCCATGATCGAGGTTGCCTACGAGTACAATCAGTACGGACTCAGTAGTGACTACTTGGTTGGAAGCGAGAACTACGTTCCATACTATGGCTTTCCATACAATACGATACTTCAGGGCTTGAATCTGAATCCAGCTATGTCCGAACTTGAAGCATCCACAATGATGGTGCAACAGTACGCTGACTTCTACGAGCCGAGGGCTCACTTCCACGGAGGCGTCATGGGAACCCTCTCAGCCATAGACATTGCCAGAGTTGACGAACTAGTATTCGACCTATCCGCGATGACTCAAGCGCTCATGAAGGAGATGAAAAGCAACCACGAGATGATAAGCGAAGCTCGCGGCGAGGGAATGCTTCCATGGAGCGAATACGGATGGGACCTCTACATCGACCTGCCAACCTTCGTTGAACACATCACCCTAGCCACAACTGATTCAACAGTCAGGTCCGCAGGCACTGCCGTGTTGTCCTCGCTTTCCCAAGCCATCGTTGCCTTGGGAAACACTGAACCCATGGAGTCAGCGGGGGCAAGAGGAATGGGCATATGGTTTCCATCCTCCTACCACAGGATGTGGGGCCTCGTACTATACACCGACACGAAATTCGCAGGTCAAGGGTGGCTGGACTTCCTCTACGCCTACTGGAACGACTACCACGGCTAAACCGCTCAAGGAATCAACGGTTTCCTTTCTTGTCGGTGTAGACTACGAACATGTAGAGCATGAAGAACGTCGTTATGAGAAGCCGGAAGATCGCTTCAAGCGGTGCGGGAATTACTAGACTGAAGCCGTAGCCACCGGTAGGTCCACCCCCGCCGCCTCCTCCTCCCCCGCCTGGGAAGATAGCGTCCGTGAACCCTGTCGCGATTATGTAGAGCGCGGCTATGCCGAGTGTGGTCTTGAAGTTGTTCCTCACGAATGAGATGCTTCGACCTAGAGCGCTGAAGGCTCCGATGTCATCGAGGGCGACCGACTGTACCCAGAAGGCAGTGAACAGAAAGACCAGCCCAGCCAATGTCACAACGACAAGCCAGACCCCTACTGTGTTGCCGATGGCGGCAACGATCTGAGAAATCTCGGGCAGGCCGGTTGGGATAGGCGGGAACTCACCTAGACCCATCCCTGCTGGAACAAGACGCATCAGCAGCGGCAAGAAGACTGCGAACGTTGCGGCAATCCCGACAACGATGAGCACAATGTAAATGACCGCTAGAAGTATGATCCCGATCAGAATTCTTCCGAAGTATGTCTTCGCTCCCGACCAGAAATCGTTGAACACCGTCTTTCCAGTAGTGGTGGTGTTCTTGTTCATTCCAGCCCATCCTGCCAGCACGTAAGCGTATACAACCAAGGCAAGCACGATGATCACGATCGCGACCACGAAGAGGCCCGGCCCCAGAGCCGAGAGGGGAGCCGGACTGTTGGCCGCTACAATCAGCACTGGCGCAAACAGGTAGAATCCAGCGAGCGCCAGCGCGACGGGTATCAAGTATGCGAGGATTAGAGGTGGGAGAAACAAGATCAGGTTAGACCTTAACAGGTCAACCGTCTTCTTGAATGCCTCAATCAGATCCATTGTCCTTCCACGACACGCGACTCGTCGTTTCACGCTTAAAACGCTACCGAAACAATCTGGCAACGATCTCCTGTGACCGAATTGGCAGAGGAACGTGAGACACAAGATCAGAGACAACGTCGACCGCTCTACAGCTTGGGCTGCAGGTTCTACAGTCGATTGAAGTTTTATTCGTCTTAACATTCTTGGCGGTTTCGCGTTCAGCGCAAGCAGAGAGCAGGAATTGGTCGAGTGATAACGAATCTGCTGACCACGGTCGGTCATCGTTCTAGGCGTCTCCGCGGCAGTCACACTGTCCGATTGTATCGCCGCATTCTGTGCGTATCTAGTTGGCACCGGACAAGTTGTGGTCATGTGGCTGGGTAAGGGGGTTGGACAGTGGTTGACGTATCCATCTTCAGGCTTCTTGTTGAAGACCAATGACAAGGTGTTGCTGATAGATCCGGCTGGTATCATCTCGGGAAACGATGTGCAGAGGCTTGATCTCCTTCTGATTGCTCATGAGCATACGGATCACTTCTCGAAGTCTGCGTCAGTCTCCATCCAATCCAAGACAGCTGCCGTTGTGGTCGTCAACCTAGGTACCTACAGCGAAGTCTTCGGTTCGCTTCGTTCAGAGAAGTTGGTTAGGATGAGATCCATAGAGACGACGACCATCTCGGGAATCAAGATGACAGTCATAGCTGCGATCCATGGCGCGAACGAGCCGTTGACGTACTTCATCCTGTTCAGTAGTTACTCGGTCTTCCACGGGTCAGACTCGGGATACAACTCCGCACTGGACAACTACAAAGGACAGGAGAGAACGGGAGAGGCAGCAGAGCGGATGTTCAAACTCAGGCGAGCTACCGAGAACGTCTCGTACTAGCTTGGATACCTCTCTTGATGGCTTGTCGATGTCTCCAAACGTCTCATGGTGATGTGGCTTGGCTTCTCATGTAGAGCCCGAGCAAACCCAGCACGACGACAGAGAAGAGCTGCGGTGTAAGAGAGAGTATCTGCTCCCAGGGCGGAGGGCAATAGCAGTACGCCGGGTCTGGCACGGTACGCTCCGCAGGCAAGGACGCGGTGCATGCGCACCCATACCATAACAGCGCTGTCATGGCACTCCAAATGTAGTTGAGTAGAAAGACTCCTGCGACAGCGATGAGGATGGTGCCGCCCCAATAGAGTACATCGCGTTTAGTCCGTTCATACGAATCCATCTCAGTCGCCTTGGATTCAACTCGACGAGTTGGAGCTTAAGCCTAGACTTTGAAACGACCCGTTCGATGAAATTGAACACTAGAGAACATTCCCCCCTCTGCTGCTGGAGGGGTCAGCGGCATTCACCATATCCATTGCAACTGTCGGCACAAAGGCGAGAGAAATCAATCCCAAGATCATGAATAGATAGCTCAAGGGTGGTTTCACGCTCCTAAACGAGACAATCGCAACCAATGGTCCTAGCATGAACACCATCATCGCCCCCACATGGTGGATCATTCCCATCTCTTCTGCAAGCAGGCCGACTATCAGCGCTCCAATACCGACAAGAAATCTCATTCCGGACGTCCAACTTCCCAAGACGATATGCGAATGCGCCTCTCTTCAGAATCTCATTCTGGAGTATGAACAGACCTACGTCGTGGAGGCTCCGGACGCACACCCCTGACTGCATCGCTCAACCGTCAAGACACCAGTCTAGCTTTCCAAGTCCGATGCTGTAGTTGGCACGCGCGACCTGTGCGCCTTACATTAGGATGAAGAACGTCCGCCAGAAAAAAAGAGAGAAGATATGGTACTCTACGCCCAGCTTAGTGTCCACCCTATTCCGGTGCTCGAAGTAGCTGAGACCATGTTGCGTATAATGATGATTACGTTGACGTACGAGTTCGCGCTAGATAGTGTGTAGCTGCCGGTGTTGGCTGCGCCGGTGAGAGTTATTCTCTTTGTCCAGACCTCTCGACCGCTGGTCATGGTCATTATGGTGACAACGAAGGTCTTGCCATCTTCTCCGTTGAAGTTGAAAGTGATCGAGGACGGTGTAATGCCGGAGAAGGCCACGTAATGTGCCCCGTATCCCTGCAACGTTCCGGTCTCGGTCCATGATCCTGGCGCCCCGGAAAAGGCTCCGATGAACGCCGGCGAGGCTAGGAGACTTGCATCATGTGCCACATAGCGTGAACCTCGACCCCACAGGTGTTGGTTGTATTCGCTGGTGTACCAGTTGGAGATGCTGAAGTCGTGGAACATGTTGGAAGATGGAGCCGAATAGTATTCTGCAAAGGCATCCGCGACATTGCTCCAACCATTATCCACACCCGACGGATCATTAGCTCTGAAATCCTGGACTCTTCTAACCACGTCCTCACTCAACATGTCGTCAATATACAGCCACCAGATGCCAGAGCCGTACTCCCTATCACTCCACGTGCTCGTCAGCATAAGGTGCGGATTATCCAAGAACGTGGTGGCACGGGATACCCACCTGTTGTTCCCTGGGAAGACCTTTTCCTCGAACCACACGGAGAAGGATTCGAAGTACCATCCTGTGCCATATACGTTGTAGGCGTACTGGACGAGGTGGTGGAACTCGTGGACAGGGGTCACTTGCTGTAGATTGTATGGTGTCGTCGGGAGATCCTTGTCGACGCAGACATAACCGTACATGTCGTTCGGGTTGGATGTGGTTGTATCCAAGTACATACCGAATGCCACTCCCCACACGCCAGCCAGATCTGCGATGTAGAAGTCTATCTTGTTCGTACCTCCGCCTCTCGTGCCGTCAGGTCTTGGTAATTTCCACTTCATCACGTTGTTCTGGTTCCAACCCGTCTCAAGATTGTCCCCTATGGTCGTCGCGTAGGCGGCTGATGATGCGTGCGTGCCGGTGGTTGTGTAGTGAACCCTGAAGTGAGTTGTGCCATAGTAACTGGGGAAGGTTGCTGTTCCTCCTCCCGTCAAATATCCTTCACAGTTGCTACTTGACGAGAGCCAGTCGGGAGCAGACTCGCCCACAGACGGCACGCTTGGATCGCGCCCCTCAATCGGACGAATACCATAGCTTTGCAGTTCCGCACGTAGTCCGTCGCTGAATGAGAGGAACTCTCGACGCAACTCAAGGAAAGTCATCGTGGGGTCGCTTGGCTCATCGCTCGCATACTTGCTGGGAAGCCTTGCCCGGTCGAACATTGCGTATGCCTTGTACCTAGTTGCGGTCTCCTTGTCGATGATGCCCGCCTGGTAATCATCGTCGATGAGGGTGAGCGAATCCAGCGGGTGAGGATGCGGAACGAACGGGCCGGGGGGAATCTTGCCGGCATCCTGAGATCTAATCATGAGCATGGCCCCGCTCATCTGCAGTCCTCCAACAACCAGAAAAGAAATTAGCCCAACCGCAATTACTCGTACCAAACTCCTATTCATTTTCTCATTCCTCCACTCATTTGGGCACTATTGTCATTGCGCCCCTCCTCGGCGCTCCCGTGTGTGACATAGAAAGCAGTGAACTTCAAACAGGCAATCGGTGAATCTACGAAAGCCGCTCTACTATTGCGCATCTCTGCGGATTTCAAACTTTCTCTACTTTGGTGGATTCTTCCCCTAACGATTGGAAGTGTTAGGAGCAGGAGAGGAGTTTCTCGTCGTCATGTTCTTTGGCGCGGGCAGCCAGATTTGGGCCGTCATTTCTCGTCGTCGTGGTGACGCGCAGCAAGACATCCGTCGTCGTGGTCACTTCGCGCGGGCGTCTGAATTTGAACCCTCATTCTCCGAACCGAGCTTCTCTACGAGGAGAGAAAGAAAGTTCCAAAGGAACTAGGCAGACTTGTCGAACAAAGATATGAGAACTATTATGCATTCAAGCTCGCTATACTTGCGTTTCTGAGAACGCTTGAAGCCGATTTCTTGCCCTCAGAACTCGCGCATACAAACCGCGTGAGCCAGTCAGCCCGCATGAAAACGAGGAAGCACAAGGGAAGAGAATTTTCATTTATGCGTGCATCCTAATTTGAACCTCGATGGACGAGAAGAGAGGGTATTCTTGCCGTCGTAATCCTCGATGTTGTCGTCCTGATTTGAACTCTTGATTTCTTGTCTCTGCCCTAAGATGTACGGGAGCCGCAGTTGGTGCAGAAATTGCCCTCGGTCACAAGTTCAGCGCCGCAATTGGAGCATAGGCGTCTAGCAGCAGGTTGGCTTTCCACGGAGGCACCCATCTCAGCCATGGCAACTGGTTTCCCATGTCGCCTTCTCTGTAGTACTATCACAACCGCGATAGAGATAATCACGAGCACGACGATAGCTATGATGACCAGACCATTCTGCCCCAATGAGAATCCGACCTCCTCTCTTCGAACCAGCATCTCCGTTGCCATTGTGGTGAGCGTCATGGTTTCCGTGGAATTTCCAAGTATGACAACGGGGCTTGTTATGACAGAAGTTGTTTCGTGTGCCGTTCCGACAACCTCAGCCTTGAATTTGATTACGGCGGTGTTGGTGCCGAAATTGAGGAAGACGAAGCGGTACGCGCCGTCGTTTCGAATCACGATCTGGTGGCTATATGATGTGACACCGAGGGCTCCCGTGAAATCTGAAACCTCCCCCGGCGAGCACTTTCCTCTCTTCTCCCAATTCCTATAGTCCTTCTCATTCATTATGTACAAAGAGAACTCACTCTCCGATTCAGCATTTACAGACAACACTTGACCTTTCTTTGCGATGAAAGCTCTATTATCAGAAACGCAGCTATAGCCTGAACGGGGCGGCCGGATCACGATAGTTTCGGAGAATAGTCTCTTCGGCTGAGCGAGCGAGCTTGTTGTCGTATATGAACTTGTGAACGTGGTTGTGCTGGTTCTTGAAACTACAACTACGCGAATGCTTGTGACAGTTGTTGGCGTCGTAGCGTAGCTTGTAATGGTTGTGAATGCCTGACTATGTGTTATGGGCGCATTTGCTATCAGGTCAACTGCTGGAAGAATCGCGACGAAGAGGAGAAGCGAGACAAGAACTCTTCGAGACATCATACCTTGATCTTTCCCTCCTAGATTGGGTACTTGTTATCATTGCGCCCTCCCTCGGCGCTCCCGTGTGAGCCGTAGAAGGCAGCGAACGCAAGACAGGCAGACAGTGAATCTCAGAAAGCACTCACATTATCGCGCTCGCTTGACATTTGAGACTTTGGGTCCCGGTCTGACAGAACATACGCCTCGCTTCCATCAGTTTCACACAAGGGAATGGCGCAGGTGGTCGTTGTTGCCTGTGGGAGGGGCACTCTGGTTGTGAGCCAATAGGCCCTTGTCACGTAGCTCGCTCTACCCGTCGCAGCGGATCCCACAGTCGTGACCGAACTCGAGCGTGAGAGGAGAATGGCAAATCTCCAGGTGTATTCAGTCCTAAATCGCCGCGAACCCTTGCTCTACCACGCAGAGAGATGCCTGCAGATCTGTGAGGGGAACAATATCGGAGACTGGGACATCGCTTTCGCCCATGAGGCGATGGCAAGAGCGTACGCGATTTCAGGCAACAGGACCGAGTGTGAGAAATATCTTCGGCTGACTAGGGAGGCCGGAGATAAAATCAAAGAGAAAGGAGATAGAGACTACTTCAGTAAACTCGAAACGCTGTCGCGCTGACAAGCATGAATATGCCGCCGACTAGTCCTCCGAAGAGCCCTACGAGTATTTCGCTGAGCCTTACTCCACGTTTATGGGCCTAAGCTAGGTGGGCGAGGATTAATGAGTAACCCCTGTGTCATTAATGACACAGGCGTTACCCGTGCCAAGAGGTCTTGATGCCGCAAAGGCGGAAGAAGTTACAAGGGCAGTGGCAAGCCTAGGCAAGTGGGCTTCATTTCGCAGCGTGTGGAAAGAGGTTGCGCGCGCTGGGGTCTTGGCACATCACAGGACGTTGCGGACCTATCTAGATCTGCTGGTTAGAGGGGGTGTGCTGGGAGTACGAACGCGAGATGTACGGTCAGTGTATTCACAGCAGATTTACTTCGTCAAGTCGAAAAGACCAAGGATCTTGGTTGGTCTTGAGATCCTCCGGAGACATGGCCTAAACTGGGATGTTCCCGAAACAGATGTTCGAGCTATTCCGAGTGACTTCAGTGGCCTTGTGCGTTCTAAATTGTTTGATCGAAGCTTGATGGCCTCGTTAGAGGACTGCCTCGTTACCGAGGTCTACAGGGACGCGAAGAAGAGAACTGGCACAACCCATTTCGTCCTTGCGATGATTTCCACTAGGAGACTGGATCTTCCATATCTCTTGAAACGCGCTGATCAGATGCATGTCGGAAGAGCCTTTCGGCTGCTATTCAAGCGCATGCTGGAAACCGTTTCTTCAAACGAGACTGAGCTTGATGCATCGTTGTTCCTCGCCGTTCGAGCTCGGTTTCTGAAGATAGCGCGACAGTATGCGCAGTCTGGGTCTTGGAAACTCATCGAAGACAAGAAAGGGACTGGAACCGATGGCGTCGGCATCATAAATGGTCTCGACGAAAGCGATTTCGTTCTTGCTGCGGGAAAGCAACTTGGAGTGACTGGGTAGTGAAGAGACCAAAGGAAATCCGAGCGCCCCCCAAAGATTGGATCGAGATTCTTCGCGTTGCCTATCCATTCCTGCGGAACAAGGAGAAAGTGGGTGATCTTGCACTCTATGGATCTCAGGGTCTGTCCATTTACATGAAGACCCCGCTACGTAGCAAAGATCTCGACTTGGTTTCTAGCCAAGTGGGCCCGCGTCAAGTCGATGGGTTGATTGGAGAACTCGGCGTGCTCGAAAACATCGAGGTGAGGACGAATACAGTTCAAACGAGGATGTTTGGCCCAAGAAAGATGACTACATATGCTATTGAGCTTCGGATAAATGAGAAGCCGTTCATGGTCGAATTGTTCGATCGCATCCTAGACGGACAACCTCTATCAGTCCTGCAACGATATGTTGAGCTGATAAAGCGGTGGGACTTGGAGATCTGGGCACCAGATCGAGATGCAACGATGGCGCTTCGTCTGTCGTTCCGGCAACCCGAGGGGATAAGCAGATTCAATGCGACGCGACTAAACAGCTTCGTTCAAGAGAACGTGAGCTCGCTACGATTCAATCGCGTGGCTTCCATACTGAAGAACTGGGGAATGGAGGCACTAGTGGAGAAGAACCTGGTTGATTTGTATCGGAAGAATCGTCTCCGCATAACAGGCGACTACAAGATAATCCCAGGAATCGAGAAGAAGTTCAAACAACGATTAGCACCAAACCAGTGATGATACGGCACCGTCTTCGTCTAGCTTGGCACGCGCAATTGACTACCGGACGCCCTGAAGCAAGCGCGACGATCGTGGCAGTGATTGTATCGATGAAGTCTTCGTCAATCTCGCCGGTCTAGTCAATCTTGGCAATCTCTCGTCGGGTACCTTAGTGCGCGACGACGAGAAAACGAACGCCTCCCACATGACAGTTCAAATCTGGATGCCCGTGCGAAGTTTACCGACGACGATTTAGCTCACGATTTTCACACCATGAATGACTAGCGATCATGAACGCAGACAGGAACTTGGAGACGAACAGGGATGCGAACAGAGAACCTCGAAGAATAACTCACGTATTGGAGAGGACATCCTGCAAACACGACTACGCTTTTGCGGGATCACCGATGGATGAATAGTTGCTGTTGAGCGCCTGTCTTGGGCATCGTTATCTAGGTAGTTACTTGGTTGGTCCACGAGTATTGCCCTATTTTGCAGTATTCCCTGAACCCGAGTTTACGATAGACACCAACGCCGAGCCGGGATGAGCTTAGAATGCCAACCCGGTACCCAAGAGCGCGAGCCTCGCATAGGGGTTCTAAAGTCATTGCAGCACCAACTCCTTTCCCTCTTGCGTTGGGCATAGTGCCAACGTTATAGATGCCCGCTGCATCTGCGCCTAGGAACAGCGATGATGTTGCGATGACCTCTCCCTTCAAGCGACCGCAGTAGTTACGCATAGAGGAAACTTTTCCGAAGCCCAATGCAGAGGAGAAATCGAACATGGGCCTAGCAACGAATTCAGGCATTGGGAAAGCCGCAGTTAGAACCTCGCTCCACTTTTGTAGTGACTCGCCGTCATTGACTAGTTCAATCTCAAGTCCAGGAGGTCTGTCCAAGTTCTCATTCAACGTCTGTAGGTCAACCGCCATACCCGGAGAATCTCCTTCATGGACGAACCCGTGAGCTTCCAGATACGCCCCTAGGTTCTTTGGGCGCGTGGTTGGCCCGGTCCACCACAGCATGGGCACGTTGCGTGCCTTGTATCGCCGTAGTGTTGCCTCGATGACCGCTTCTATGTCGTGCTGCTCAAGTCTCGCGCGTAGGACGCTATTGAACAATGGGAACGGAACGTTAGTGATGGTCCACAACATGTCCGGGTCATCGTGAGCTTCTGCCTGGGGCCAGCGATGAAAAGTGGCAAATAACTCAAATAAGTTGATCTCGATGGCCCGAACCAATGCTGGCTCCGAAAATTCCTGCAGCCTGCCCCTCAAGTGCTCTTTCAGCCCAGATGACATCGCTGATCGTCAGCTAACATTTGTTCGTTTCTCCCTCATTCGAACAAATGATCGAGAGCATCGAGGCGGAACGGAAGCGGTTGGGCAAAACGTCACCATGGTTAGGTAACAAGCCTACGTGAAGAACACTAGCCATGTTACTTGATTCTGATATCCTCAAGCATTTCGAGTGGCACTGACCTACTGACCCATTGAACCACGCCAGCCGCTTGCGCCTGCAACTAGAACACTCACAAGAAATCCCATGTAGAGCCACGATTGAATTCCCGTCCAATCGACATTAATCCAATACCGAGCCACGGCGAGTAACTCAAGTAGTCCAAAGAGAGTGTAGCTGATCATGGCTATTCGGAGTCTTGCGAAATCGTTTTCGTAGACGGCCTGTCCCGCGCCGATTCCCAGTCCAATCAGCCATGCGGCTATTGCTCTTGCCGTGAGGGCGGTCAGCTTCCAGGGCCAGACCACGTTCGCGACTTGAGGAACCAGAAACAGTGCGGCGCCAACTCCGAGGAGGATTATGGAATGAATCCCGAGCAGACCGCGCAGCCAAATGGGCAGATTTGTAACGCGGGGTTGGTCTTCCCCGGGCGCTGAAACCTGACGATAAAGAAGCACAAGCATGAGTGGCGGAACGAGCGCGTAGATGGCAAGCCAGAACCATGCGGCGAAGCGAGCAATTGGTTCCAAGCTGTTGAAATGGAACCGGTCGATGTGGAGTAAAGTCGCCGCTAGGGTCATTGTGGTGAAGACCAAGACCGTCGGTATTGCGATTCGAGCACGGTCCCACCATCTTTCACGTGAAGCTAAGATCTCCAAAGCAAAGCTGGCCCAGTACGCGGCACCCAGAAAGGCAGCAGTGATAGACGGCTGAATCGTCCAAGCAAAGTAATGTTCGGTTTGCTCGGTCAAGACGAAGAGCTGGAATCCAGCCAAGAAAACCAATCCGCCGGCAAGAAGTAGAATTCTATGCATACCGATGGTTAATGCTCGGCGCATTCGCGGGAAAGAAGACAAAGCCTCCGACCTTCCATCCAGAGAGACATATCAGAGGGACTATCACTCTTCCCGTTTCAATCTGAGAGGGACCGGAATCGGTTCTTGTTCTTGATGCGAAGATTTTCTGCCGTTTCTTTCGCTGCCCCAATACCGCATTGGTCGAAGTACATTGTCGCAAACGTGGCGTAAGAGAGGCGTCATTCGGACCGCAGCTACAGTAGGTGGAAACCCTTGGTTTCTTGTGTGTACAGCGACGGACGCGACGACGATGAAAAACGTCTCCTCCTCACAACGGCAGCTTCAGTAGCGTCAACTCTACCCTTGAGTTCTCGACTGTCTCAACAGTGTCTCTTACTCGTAGGAACCCTTTCTTCATGTGGAAACTGATCACACGTTCATTCGACGTTTCTGTCTTAGCGACCATCTTCGTGAATCCGGCGTCTCTGGCGGATTCTATGCATTTTGAAAGCAGAACGCTTCCAATGCCCTTACCTAGCAGATCCTCGCGTACGATGATCCCCGCAAGTTCCATCGTGGAGCTATCCTGAACCCTGTTCACGGCGAAACCCGTTATCTCACCATTCTCTTTGCAGGAAAAGAGCCTCATTTCCGGATTGGATACCATGTCGCCGAGATACATCTGAGAGGAGATCTCTTGGATCGTGTCCTCGGTAGCTCAGGTCCATCCCAAGGCTCCAGGGTCCGCTCTTCTCCGAGCGTCCACCATGAACCTCCCTAGCGCACGTATCTCGTCAGGGTTGGGTTCAACTGTTCGAACCTTCCTCAGAAGTCAATCCTCCTTCAGAAAATCTATGACTGTTGTACTTATGCTCGGAGATTTGTGCGACACTAGGATTTGTGCCTGAGAGTCCTCGGCATGAAGACGAAGATCAAAGAACTGAGGGGGAAGCGTAACCTCACACAAGAAGCTCTGGCTGAGAAAGTGGACGTCACAAGACAGACCATACTCTTCCTAGAGAAGGGAAAATACAACCTGTCATTGAGATTGGCCTGCAAGATTGCCAAAGTGCTGAACTCGAAGATCGAAGATGTCTTCTCCTTTGAAGATGAGAGGTTTTAGGAGCCCTCGAACGCTCGCTTGATCCGATACGGGTTGCGCCTTCACGTTGCCGGCGAGATGCAGCTGTTCTCTGGACAAGAGGGGGCCGGTGGCACACCCTCATAGCCTCCGATAACCTTGAATTGTATGTGGGTAGTCTCAGGAGTCGTGGATCGAGGATGCTTCAGTTTGCGTCCTCTCATTGATCTGAGGAGGTGCAAGTTATCGTTTATCATCCGTTTGACACGAAGGGCTGGGTCAAGGTTTCATTAGTTGGTTTCTTGGCGTCATATGCTACTACAGCCGTCCTAGGTTTGGCTTTCCCTAGCCAGACCAGCGGGTTGACACAGGCCTTCATCGAGTTTCTAGGTGGGTCCAAGGGCGGGATCTGGACAAGTGATCAGATATTCTGGTATGTGCTCTGCTGGAATACCATCGTGGTTTGTATCATTCTCGTCATGGGGGTTCTCGCGCTGAGCTTTGCCTATCCCGTATCCTTCGGATTCTTCGTCGGCTTGACAGCGGGAACTTGGTGCTTTCGTCACGGAGTTCCTTTCAACCCTTGGACGCTGGTGATGATTCCATGGGGAACGCATGGGTGGATAGAGGTAGCCTACATAATCTTCGCCAGTAGCATTACAATGAAGATCGGAATAGAGATGTTCGGGATAAGGAGTAGGAGTGACCACTTCAGACACATGTTTTCCACACCGCGGCCCATACCTCGCTGGAAGGAGGCTGCGAAGCCCACATTGAAGAGGGTCCTGATCCTATACCTATGCGTCGTGATGCCGGCGGTCGTTTTTGGGGCATTCTTCGAGGCCTACGTAACAAGTTCGATCTTCTACTGGTTCTATCCTCCTGTTTGAAGCTTTGCGCTAGTTTCTGCGCCCCAGTGCAAATTGAATAGGTCATGCCGAAAACCTGTTACCTGTATTTCCAGAAGCTATCATGACAGTCAATGGATAGGATATCTCTTGAGGAAGGAAAACTGGCTTGAGAGCTTGGAAGCTGTTCTTGTTTTTTCTGTGCCTTTGCTCTTTGCTATTCCTCTTTACGCTAAGGGGTTCCTAACGGAAGCTTCTGCTGAATGTACTTTGTACACAATCTACGTTGCATGCTCGATCTTGCTGACCAGATACAATGGAAGATCATTGGCGGAAATCGGATTGACGCGAAGTGGACTACTTCCGAGTGTGGGAAATTCTGTTCTTCTCGTAGCGGCCGCCCTAGCAGCTAGATTCATAGGCGCCGATCTGAGACTCGCACCAGAAGTGAATTCATGGGAGGTTGTTGCATACAATCTATTCTATTGGTCACTCAGTGGATTTGGACAAGAGATCTTGTTCAGAGGGCTGATCTTGTTTTCCTTCAATAGATGGAAAGGCCCGAAGGTTGCATTACTTGTTTCGACCGTTCTTTTCGGGCTAGTACACTTGCAGAGATACTATAGCATATCTGGGATATTTCTGGTCAGTATGGTGGGAGGATTGTGGGGATGGATAGCTTTGAAGACCAAGAACATAGTCGGGACTGGAATAGGTCACAGCCTATTCAACTTCCTCTTCGCCTTTATGCTTGTTTCCTGATCTTGTATGAGAGATCACAAGAATCAAAGTGGCATATTGAACGCGGCAAAGACGTAGCGTGCTCCGTTTCTGGGCTGGTGTGCTGCGCTGTTATCTCGGTCAGAGCAACGGAAGCATTAGTAGTTGGTTCGTGTCCACGCGAGTCCATAAGACAAGTCACAGCCTCTTGATGCCGAGTCAATCCATGGTAGAGCTTCAGGAGATTCGTTTGTTGCTCTCGATTCTTGCGGTGGCAACGCTAGTCGTCGTGATGGACTAATGATCATGCCTATTCTGAGCAACTTTCACCATCTGGCCTCTGCAACTGCCGTGTTTGCATATGATTTCAGCATCGTGTTGAGGGTGACGTTGATGTGCTCTTCCCCTATGCGGTTGTAGATCGGGATCCAGAGGTTGCCTGTGGACTCGATTGCAGCTTGGGTTTCAGGGTAGGCTTTCAGATGCGCGACAAGTTCTTCATGGCCGTGTGGGTTGTTCTGGAACGCGAATTCTTCTAAGATTCTTCCTTCCACGTCTTGAAGCATGCGACGCAGCTGGTTCTATGGACATCCAATCGTACACTGTTCATGGGGCTTGCGTATGCCTCCTGTGTTGCCTGTCCTTGCGATCTCAAGCCGATACTGTCAACTGTACTGTCTGCTGAGCTATCAGTTGGTTGTCTTTTGAGTATAGGGCTATGGTGAGACTGTATGTCCCGGATGGAGCGTTATCCGTGATTATGCTGAACCGATAGTCGCCCGTCATTCCGTTTGGTCCAATAGGTTCGATTTGGATTGAGGAGGGGTTGACCGAGATTCCTGGCACCGCGATTGAAAGACTTAGCTTCGACCAGATGCCGGTGTAAACTACCCTGCTGCTCTTGCTGTGGGTCTTGAACAGGAGGCTTGTGC